>Ga0163144_10005143_pt1 | contig 29180 bp, 30 predicted proteins | sample OliLak19BULKMAT1_FD_123175 | JGI IMG/M metagenome (GOLD analysis project Ga0163144, IMG submission 123175) | Freshwater microbial mat bacterial communities from Lake Vanda, McMurdo Dry Valleys, Antarctica - Oligotrophic Lake LV.19.BULKMAT1 | ecosystem: Environmental > Aquatic > Freshwater >...
CAGCAACCTGCTCGACAATGCCATCGAGTTCACACCGGATGGTGGACATATCCGTGTCGACACAACGTGCACCGAGAGTGATATCACCATCCGGATTGGCAACACCGGCGCGCCGATTCCCGACTACGCCCTGCCTCGTCTGAAAGAGCGGTTCTATTCCCTGCCAAGACCAAACACGGGCCGGAAGAGCACTGGCCTGGGTCTCAACTTTGTGGAGGAAGTGGCTGGGCTGCACGGTGGCGCGCTGAACATCAGCAATACCGCGGAAGGGGTTGCCGCGTGCCTGACGCTACCCAACTGCACGGCGCGGCACCTGCCCACACAATCTCCACACTGATTCCACACGCATTCCACACACCAACCGCCGGATCTCCACAGTCGGCAGACAGGCTGGTCACTTCTTCATTTGCCGGAGCAAACCAGTCGTGCAACGCAAACTTCTCTATCGCCTGCTCGCCATCGGCGGGCTCACCATCGTGCTGTTGATCTGCCTGAGCGCTGTGCAGAACATCGTCTACGAACGCCAGGTACGCAGCATGGAGGTCAAACAGGACATTGCACGCAATTCTGCCTACCAGCAGAAAGTGAGTGGTCCTGTGCTGGTCATCCCCTATCGACGGGTGGTTCGTGAGACCGTCCGCGTCGATGGTACTGGCGACCAGACGGTTGAACGCATCTCTACCGGGCATCTTCACATCCTGCCGGATTTGCTGGAGATCGACGGTGCACTGCACAACGAAGTGCGCTCGCGAGGCATCTATCGTACACATCTGTATCGCGCCCAGACTCTCATCAAGGGGGCGTTCCTGGTACCACCACACTTCGGTGTTACACAGGACCTGGTCGACTACACCTTCGGGCAACCCCTGCTCAGCATCGGCGTCAGCGATATCCGGGGAATCCAGTCGGATCTGAAGCTATCTTTCGATGATGCAGAAACACCCTTTCTGCCCGGTTCCAGCAGCCCGATCCTGAAGGAAGGTGCCCACGCCGAAGTGCCAGTGCTCGATCTGGCCAACCAGCAGCGACATACCTTCGAGATTCCACTCAACCTGCAGGGCACCGAACAGCTTCGCCTCATGCCGGTCGGCAAAACCACTCAGGTGCGGCTCTCGTCCGACTGGCCTCATCCCTCTTTCATCGGCGAGTTTCTGCCGGTTGAGCGCGCCATCTCGAAAGATGGGTTCGAAGCCACCTGGTCTACATCCTTCTTTGCCACCAACCTGCAGGCGCTCTTCGACAAATGTTACGACTCTACCGGGTGCGAGGAACTCCATGGACGCGAATTCGGGGTCAGTCTGGTTGATCCCGTTGATCAATATGTGCAGAGCGAACGATCACTCAAATACGGGCTGCTGTTCATCGCCCTCACCTTTGCAGGGTTTTTCCTCTTTGAAGTGCTCAAATCCATAGCGGTCCATCCCGTGCAATACGGATTTGTCGGGATGGCACTGGTGATTTTCTATCTGCTCCTGCTATCGCTATCGGAGCACATCGGATTTGCAGCCGCCTACCTGACGTCGACTACTGCCTGCGTGATGCTGATCGGCGGTTACCTGCGCTCGGTATTGAAGAGCTCGTCTCGTGCGGTCGGGTTCAGTACCGGCCTTGCGGCCGTGTATGGCGTGCTCTTCACGGTATTGAATGCAGAGGACTACGCCCTTCTGCTGGGCTCGGCACTGCTGTTTGTGGTGCTGGGGATTGCGATGTACGTATCGAGACGTGTGGACTGGTTTGGGATCGACAAGCCCTCCTTACCCCCGTTGGCCAGCTAACACGATTCCGATGGGGCGGCCTCCGGACCGCCCCGCTCCTGTCTTCTGCAACTGGCAAGCTGCTAGGCAGCAACCCAGTTGCCATGAAAACCGGCCGGAACCCGCAGCGGCAGCATGGCTGTCGCCACCGGCCCTTTTTCCACGTCATCCGCCCGAAGGATGAACAGGTCGCTCTTCTGGGTGGCTTCGTTGAAGCCCAGCACGATGAGATAACCATCGTTTTCAGCCTTGGCATTGCTGGCCGGTGCAAAGATCGCCTCACCCAGCGAATAACCCGGACCGGGTGTCCAGGTACGCCGTCGATTACCATCCTGTGTGTCGTAGTGGACCACATGCGAAAAGCCGCCCAGCCGATCTGATGGTGATCCCACCGCATAACCGTGCCGGTAGGCATAGGTGCTCAACCGGTCATCCGTACGTGGAAATTCACAGGCAAAATCGTCGAACAGTTCTTCCTTGATGGAGTTCGTGTTGTCCGCCAGATCCACGGTCCAGCGCCGGAAAGTTGGCGCCACCCCATCGGACACATCGGCCATCTTGCCATCCAGCTTCGGTGCAAACTGTGTCGCGTTGGAACCGGTCACGTCGGCGTGGAGTTTCGAACCATCGGTCCAGGCATTCATCATGTGGAACATGAAACGCGAATCACCGCTGAACCAGCGCACGTCGGCTGCGGTACCGTCGCGGGGAATCACTCCGAAGTGCGAACCCTTGTCCGGCTCCCAGGCCATCATCGGGCCACCGGTCATGACCCGTTCGATGCTGGTCGTCAGCGGAAAGATCGGGAAGATCGCATGGGTTTTGGTGACAAAGAAGTCATGCACCATCGCCGGAAAGGGCGCCTCAAAAAACTCATTGCGCGTGAGCTTGCCGCTTTTGTCGGCGACGTTGTAGCGCAGCGTTTTGCTCGCAGGTCCGGTGGCACTGTAACCAAAGAAGATCATCTCGCCAGTCTGCACGTCGAACTTCGGATGCGCAGTGATCGGGCCGTTGATCTGCCCATCAAAACTGACCGTGCCTCTGGTGGCCAGCGTCTTCGGTTCGATCTCCACCGCCAGCGCACCTTCCATCAGCGCCAGCAACCGACCCTGATGTTCGACGATGTTCGTGTTGGCCGTGTTGTATTCCTCATTCACGACCGTCGGGTCGGACATCATGGGATTGCCAAATACCCCATAGAGTCTTTTACCGGCAGCACGTTCAAGGTCGAACTTGCGGGTTCTGACCCAGCGATTGCGCCACGACACACGACCGTTTTCAATGTTGAACGCATGGATCATGCCGTCACCATCGAACCAGTGGTAGTGGTCGCCATCGCGTGGCGCGTGCAGCGGATCGGGGCCATTGCGGTAATAGGTTCCGGCAAGGTCCGCAGGCAGTTCCCCCTTGACCATCAGATCAGGTGCGTCGCACTCAGCGCCGAGTGGTGCAAACGCTCCCTGCAGAAATGGATCATTGGGCATGGGTCGGGTCATCGCGTAGTACTCCTGTAAAAATCGCGGGGTCGCGGGGTGGTGAAATTGTACCCTCTATCCGGGCAGTGTCAGCAAACCAGGGTTCTTTCCGAACGCCACGGCGGGCCGATCAGACCCGTCGTTCAAGATCAGCCTGTATGTCTTCCAGCTGCAGACGTGTTAGCGAGTACCGGGTCAACAGGTAGATCGGGACGACATAGAGCGAGGGAATGGCCAGGCCATCGATAACGGCAAGTCTGCACAGCGTGTCGGCTTCCACCTCGCCGGGTCCCGCGCCGCGGGGAAACATGATGACCAGATCGAGCAGCAGACCGCCAACGATCAGGCCGATGCTCGACACGGATTTGCTGGCAAAACCAATCGCTGATGTAAACACCCCTTCCTGGCGCCGGTTCATTCGCAAATCCTGCTCGTCAACCAGATCGGCAATCATGGAGCTGAACATGATGCCTGCCATGGTAAGCAGGGCGACCACCACAGACGCATGGATCACAAAGGCAACCAGCAGCATGGGATCGCCATTGTCCGGCCAGACATCAAGAAACCTGAGGGTGACTTTCAACATCCCCAGCACCAGGCTGAGACCGAGAGTCCCGACGAGGATCGTGTGCTTCTCGAATCGTCGTTGCAGCATCGGGACCAGTGCAAACGCCAGCAACGCGCCAACCAGCACCAGTCCGAACCAGCGCAAATCACTGGACTTGAACTCCCAGAACCAGGTGTTCATGTAGATCTCGAACACACCGTTGATGCCGGCGATGCCACTGAACAACATGAAAGCGATAAACAAACGTCGGTAATTCGGACTGCGGAAGGCCAGCAATATCTGCCGCAGCAGCACCGAAAACCGGAATCGAGGTGTTGACTTGACCGGTTGCAGCAAATAAGGAATCTCGCGACGTGTGAGATGTGTTGTCAGCAGACACCAGGTCGGAATGAGCAGGCCGAGGATGATCGCGAATGCGGGGTAGTTGCGAGGATCGAGCTGTCCGGCGGGGTATTTCGCCGAACCCGGAAACACAAAGGTGAACACGAGGAAAAAGAACAGCAACCCGCCTGTCCAGCCAACCAGCATTCGATAGGTGATGATCGACGTCCGTTCGACATAGTCCTGTGAATACTCAGCCGCCAGCGCATTCCAGGGGATCACAAAAAATGTGAAGGCGAAGCGCACCAGCAACGTGAAAGTCAGCAACCAGCCCGTCAACAGCGCTGTGCTGGCACCGTCTGGCGGCGAAAACAGCAGATACATGCACACACCAAGCGGAATCGCTGCTGCATACATGAAGAGGTGACGCCGACCGAAGCGTGAGCGGAAATGGTCGGAGTACGCACCCACCAGCGGATCGGTAATGGCGTCCACCACCAGCGCAATCGCGAGTACAACCGAGGCCGACGAAGCAGGCACACCGAGAATCTGACTGTAATAGAGTAGCAGAAACGTGTTGAACGCCAGGTCCTTGTGGCCTCCTGGCAAGGCGCCGATACCCTGGAAAATCTTTGTGCTGGTGGGAACCTTGCCAACCCGAGCTTTTTCACGCCGATACTCGGTGGGTGTAGAGTCATCGTGATCGGCCAGTCTATTCAAAGCAGTGTTTCGCAGGCTTGCAGACCCGAGTGTTGGGTATCGCAGTGATCAGGTCAATGAACCCTGGAGCCTGCGGATGCGCATCTGGAAACTCCGGATACAAAACAAGCCCGAATTGCAGGATCGAACGCCCGGACTCACTGGGACCCGTTCAGACCTTGGGGGTGTCGAAGCTCCTGGCATCGTTCTTGATGATGATCTTCGCGAACAGAAACCCGAACAGCAAGCCGCTCTCGCGGCTGTGGCAGGCAGTTTGTACTTGCATTCGATATCGATGCAGAAGCTTGTCCAACGCCCGACGGTTCATCACCATGAAAGTCGACTGGAAGATGGAAAGAACGTGACCCAGCCTTCAGGCACTGGTGTACGGATGTCCCCAACCGCAACCGACATCCTGCACAAACTCTCCGCGCGACCCATGGACTCCGTGCAGATCGGCACGGTTACCATCTGTCTGCTCATCAATCTGATCGATGGGTTCGACGTACTGGCAATGGCGTTTGCGGCCAGCAGCATTGGTCAGGAGTGGCAACTTTCACCCACCGAGTTCGGGGTTCTGTTCAGTTCGGGTCTGGCCGGGATGACGATATCGTCGATGCGTTTGGCTCCGGTTGCCGACTACAGCGGTCGACGCACGGCCATCCTGATGTTTCTGGTCGTCATTTCCATCGCCATGGCGGCATCGGCTCTTGCGGACAGTGTTGTTGAACTGGCCACATGGCGATTTGTTACCGGTCTCGGGGTTGGTGGGTTGTTACCGGCGATCAATACCATGGTCGCGGAATTGGCATCGCGCCGGCGCCAGGAACTGGCCGTGTCGATCATGCAGGCAGGCTTTCCCCTGGGCGCAAGTATCGGCGGGATCGCTGCCTGCTTTCTGATCGAAGCGCACGGCTGGCAATCGGTGTTTTGGGTTGGTGCCGGTCTTTCCAGCGCAATGATTGTTCTCGTCTGGTGGAAACTCCCCGAGTTCATCTAGTTCCTGTTGACCAGGAAATCACCCAAAGCCCTGATGAAAATCAATGCATTGTTGGCGAGACTTGCACTGCCTTCGAGATCCAATCTGGACACTCACCAGTCTATTCGTCGTCAGGTTGGATTCACTGGACTGGCTTCGAGGGACACGCTCATGCGCATGATCCCGTTATGTGTGTCCTTCCTGTGTGTGTGTGTTCCTGTGTGTGTCCTTCCTGTGTGTGTCATGGGGTGTTTCTACTTTGTCGCGGCATGGACTCCGAAACTGCGCACCGATGCCGGGTTCACCGTGTCGTCCGGCATTGTCGGGGGAATCATTCTGAATGTCTGCGGGGTGATCGGCGGGGTGGTACTGGCCTGGGCGTCCCTGGGCCGAGAATTCGGCTGCTCGCCATCGGTTACGTCATCGCCAGTGCCTTCGCCATGGCCGTCTACGGTTTTATGTCAAATCTGACGCCGCTGCTGGTCATGGCTGGGGTGCTCGGATTTTTTCTGGTCGGTGCGGTTATCGGGCTCTACAGCCTCACTCCGGCCCTGTTTCCTGCCAGTTCACGGGCCACTGCGACAGGGTTTGCCATCGGCCTGGGTCGATGCGGCGCGATGGCGGCTCCGGTCGTGACCGGGCTGTTGATCGAACATGGGATGTCGACATCTTCGATCTATCTGGTTTTCACCCTACCCTTGTTCGTGGCTGGCGTGGCACTGTTCGTTCTGCATCACATTGTCGGTAAAAGGAGGGCTCTCAATGACACTCAAGCGCATCCATCACGTCGCCTACCGCTGTAACGATGCCAAGGAAACCGTGACGTTCTATCGCGAGGTGTTGGGCATGGAATTCAAACTCGCCATCGCCGAAAACGAGGTGCCATCGACGGGTGAGCCCGATCCCTACATGCATGTCTTCCTGGACTGCGGCGGTGGCAACGTGCTCGCGTTTTTCGAGTTGCCAAACTCTCCGTCGATGGGGCGCGATCCCAATACGCCGCAGTGGGTGCAGCACATCGCGTTTGAAGTGGACGACCTCGGCAGCCTGCTTGCGGCCAAAGACCGGATCAGTCAACTCGGCATCGATGTCCTGGGTCCCATCGATCACGGCATTTTCGATTCGATCTACTTTTTCGACCCGAATGGCCACCGTCTCGAATTTGCCGTCAACAAGGGGTCGGTCGAGGACATGCGGCGGCTGAAGGAGGTCGCCGATGACATGCTGGAAGAGTGGGCGAAAACCAGACAGGCACCGCGACACGCCGCGTGGCTGCACGAGAAGATCGCAGCCTCTCGATCATCTGCAGACGATCAACCCTGAAGCGCACCCGTCCGCTCGCCCGATGACCCGGGGATGGACGACCGCCCGACATCAAGTGCCTCGACGAAGCTCTGCGCATACCGGGCGGATTCACGACTATCAATCACCCCCGCCCGCCGCAATTTGCGGTAGACGCGGTGGTTGGCTTCACACAGCACGACACTCGATCCCCGTTGTTCCAGCGTGTTGATGGCCTCCGCCAATGAACTGATACCGGTTATATCCATGAAGGGTACATGTCGCAATCTCAAGATCAGGCGCACGGGTAGTGTATGGGTTGCGAGCAGTGCCTGTTCCAGATTTTCGACTGCCGCAAAAAACATCGGGCCCTGGATTTCATAAGCCACTACTCCGTCCGGCAGCTTGTCGAGGCCGAGTCGGTGCAGATCGGCCTGCAGATCGTGATCGTCAACCGGTGCGGTCTCGACCGATTCCGCCATACGGCTCATGAAGTGCAGCATGGCGAGAATCACCCCGACATTGACGGCCACCACCAGGTCCGCAAACACCGTCAGCAGGAAGGTGATCAGCAGGATCGCCTTGTCTGCGTTTGGCGCCTTGCGCAGGATGAAAAGACAGTGTTTCAGGTCACTCATGTTCCAGGCGACCACAAACAAAATGGCGGCGAGTACTGCCAGCGGAATACTCGACGCCAGTGGCGCCAGAAAGAGCACCACCGCCACCAGCGTCAACACATGCATGAGTCCGGCGACAGGACTGGTTGCACCATTGCGGATGTTGGTGGCTGTGCGGGCAATGGCGCCGGTCGCGGCGATCCCGCCAAACAGAGGAGCAGCAATATTGGAGATGCCCTGCCCTATCAGTTCCTGATTCGAATCGTGGCGGGTGCCCGTCATGCCGTCGGCAACCACGGCGGACAGCAGGGATTCGATGGCACCGAGCATGGCGATCGTGAACGCCGGACCGATCAGCAGGATCATTTGCGGTACCGAAAGATCCGGCAGCACAAAGGTTGGCAAGCCCGAAGGTATGGCCCCGAACGTGCTGCCAATGGTTGCCACGCCCGCCAGGTGAAACGTTCCCTGCAGCACGGTGACCAGAACCATCGCCACCAGTGGCCCTGGAATACGCTGCAATCCCCTGATGCGCGGCGCAAAGATGACCAGTGTCAGCCCAACCATCGCCAGCAGCAGTGTATTGACGTTCAACTGTGGCAACACCTCGATCAGATGCCAGAGCTTCTCGTGGAAATGTGTGCCTTCAACAACTGGCAGACCCAGAAAATCCCGCCACTGGCCAACAAAGATGATCACGCCAATACCGGCCGTAAAGCCGGCGATCACCGGTTGTGGAATGAACTTGATGACCCGCCCCAGGCGAGCGATCCCCATCAGAAGCAGGATGACTCCCGCCATGATCGTGGCTACCTGCAATCCCGCGATCCCGTACTGAGCAGTGATTCCCGCCAGTATCACGATGAAGGCACCCGTCGGGCCGGAGATCTGGACCCGGCTGCCACCGAGCACTGTGGTCAAGCCACCGGCGATGATCGCGGTGTACAGACCTTGTTCCGGACGAACACCCGATGCAATCGCAAATGCCATCGCCAATGGCAGCGCAACAACGCCAACGATGACACCGGCAACGATATTGGGCAGCCATTGTGATCGGGCAAGGAGCCCGGCCTTGTGGGCTTCGAACAATGCAATCATGACTTCACTGTGCTCGTGCGATTCTCAGCCAATCATAGACCCACCTGCCTGTCGCCGTTGGGATCGGTCTTGCCTCTGAACAGCAAAATCTGCAGTCGAGCGCAGGTGCTCCCTATGCCGTCAGCAGATGACATTCAAGGTTCCCCTCCCAGGTTTTCGGGTTGACATTCGTCTGACGCAATTGCGGCAGCGTTGCCAGTGAATAAAATACCCGGCCCGTTGCGGCGCAGGTACCCAGGATGTACGCAGGTCTCGACTAAGGTACTTCGAATTGTGCGATTGGCGTCCAGCAAGCCGAAGGGATCCAACTGGTCCCGCTGGAAGAAGACCGGCCGCTCATTCCTTCAACGCTCTATGCATCGCGGCAGGATCTGCTGACCCGGCTGGCGGCAGACTTCAGCAGACTCCGGCCCTCCTCCTTCGAAGATTTCAGCTTTGGCGGTGCAGCGCCGGCGTCTTACCTCCACGATCCGTCAACTGGCTTTTATGTCAAAAGTCCAAAGCTTCCTGGGTGCCCGCGGCATCTCACCGGAAGTGCAATAACGTTTTACCGTGATCGTCACCGGCATGCTGCAGCACATCTTCAACGCAGTCCTGCGCAATACCGGACAAGCGGTCAAACAGGTCGTCATCGGTCGCCCGGTCAACTTTCAGGGTGCTGGTGGTGAAGCCGACAACCGACGTGCGCTTGCCATTCTGACGGATGCGGCCCATGTCTGCGGTGTGCAGGAGGTCGCGTTTCTGTTCGAACCGATGGCTGCTGCGCTCGAACTGGAAGCCCGCAAGGATGTAGTGACAACCGTGCTGGTGGTGGATATCGGCGGGGGAACCACCGACTGCTCATTCATCCGCATCGGCCCTTCGCGCCTTAGCCGTCTTGATCGCAGCGATGACGTCCTCGGCCATTCCGGAGAGCGCATAGGTGGCAATGACTATGACCAGCTGCTGGCCTTTCGTGGACTCACCCCGGCCCTTGGCCTGGCTGGCAAAAGAAGCAACGGTCTGCCGCTGCCCAATCACCTCTTCATGGATGCGGTGTCCATCAACGACGTGAATGCCCAGCAAAGGTTCTATTCCCTGGTCACTCGAGCGCAGATCCTGCGTTACCGCTAGGGAATGGAACCCGCTGATGCGTGTACACGTTGGTTCAATCTTTGCGACAGTTGTGGCAGCTATCGATTGGTTGCGGCTTCGGAGACTGCCAAGATCCAATTGAGTGAAGCGGCTGCAGTGACTGTCGACCTCGGCTTCATAGAGCCTGAACTGACAGTCCCGTTGACCCAGACGCAACTCGCTTCCGCAGCAAATAAACTGCTTCTGCACCTGCGTTCACTCCTGCATGAAGTCCTGACCCAGGGCGGAGCACAGCCCGACCTCGTTTATCTCACCGGTGGTATGGCACGCTTGCCGCTCACACGCGCCTGTGTGCAGGCGATGCTGCCCAGGGTGCCGCTGATCGACAGCGACCACTTCCTGAGCGTGACCGAAGGTCTGACGATCTGGTCACGTCGCCTGTTCGGATCGACCTGAAAATCCTCTGAACCCGTCGCTCCTGCGACTGGTCCAGAAGTTATCTGAGCAGGAAGTGTTGATCCAACGCCGCACGCACTTCACCCTGATGTTCGAAGTAACGCCGGAATCCGCCGTTGTAGTTACCGTCCTGCCGACGGTTCGATTCACCTTCGAAGTTGTAGTAACCCGGTGTGCATTCCTGATTGCGTGACGTTTTGCCACGATGCCGGATGACTTCATCCACCCACCACTGCTCGGCCTCGGCGGTAGGCTCGATGCTGTGCAATCCCCGCTTGCGTACAGCATCGATGCAGGCAGCAATATGATCTCCCTGGGTCTGCAGCATATCCGTCAGGTTGAACTGGAACGACGCCTGGTAGCCCCCCATGACAAAGAGGTTTGGATAACCTTCGGTGTGAATGCCAAGCAGCGTGCGAATACCGTCGTTGAACTTGTCATCCAGCAACCGGTCGCTGCGACCGATGATCGTGTTATAGATGCCGGTCTTCTGTACTTCGAAACCGGTGGCATAGATCAGGAGGTCAACGGGGTAGACCTGGCCCTCGAATACCGGCCCTTCCGCACGAATCTCGGTGATGCCCAGGCCATGGGTATCCACCAGATGCACCGAGGGCAGGTTGTAACTCGGCAGATATTCGTTGTGAAAACAGGGCCGTTTGCACATGAACATGTACCAGGGCTTCAGTGCATCGGCGGTTGTCTTGTCAACAACGATCTCGTCGATGCGCTTGTGAACGCGCATCATGTAGTCGATGTTGGTATTTTCCTGCTGGCGGAGTTTCTCTTCGGGACTCAGCGCATCAAGTCGCGCCTGTTCCTGTGGATTGCGCTCGAATGCGGCCAGCACCCTGGCTCGTCGTTTTGATTGCCAACCTGGTTGCAGCTTGCGTGCCCAGTTGGGATCGGTCGGCCAGTCATCACGGACATCGATGGACGACGGAGTTCGCTGAAAGACATAGAGCGCCTTTGCGCACCTGGCAACTTCCGGAACGATCTGTACCGCGCTCGCTCCGGTGCCAATGATCCCAACCGTCTTGTCGCGCAGTTTTTCCAGCTTTTCGCCGGTCCAGCCATAATCCCAGCGCGAGGTGTGGAAAGAGTGGCCCGTGAACGTCTCCATGCCGCTGATCTTTGACAATTTGGGTTTTGACAACGTGCCATTGGCACAGATCACGAACCGCGCGCGCATGTGATCACCCCGATCGGTGCGGATGTGCCACTGCTGCTCTGCATCGTTCCAGCGGGTTTCGGTCACCGTGGTATGGAAACAGGCCAGTGAGTACAGATCATACTTTTTCGCAATCGCGCGGCAATGCTGCAGTATTTCCGGACCACGCGAATAGTGATTCACCGGCACATAGTCAAGCTCATCCAGCAGCGGCAGATAGTCATAACCCACCACATCACAGGCCACACCGGGATAACGATTCCAGTACCAGGTACCGCCTACATCGGCACCACGCTCGACGATGCGGATACTTTCAATGCCGATTTCCCGCAATCTCGCCGATGTCAGCAACGCCGAAAAACCACCACCGATGAACAGCACCTCAACAAAGTCGTTAAGCGGGTCCCGCGCCGGATTGGACTGTGCAAACGGATCAACCGCATACCTCGCCAGATCCCCCGACAGATCGGAGGTGTACTGCGCGGTGCCATCCGGCCGATAGGCAAGCCGCAGATCCCTTTCTTCCGCGAATCGCTTCTTGATGTCGTCATAATAACTCTGTGGTCGTGGTGCACGCGCCATACCTGACTTCTCCAGATTCCTAAACAGTTCCTCTCACGATCACCTTGCCAACTGCTTCGTTGGACCCGACACGGGCAATCGCCTTCGGGACGTCCGCAAATGAAAATACTTTGTCGATCGGCGTGCGAATCTGACCCGCCTCGGCCATCTGGCACAGGGTCTCATGCTGGGCACGGGTCTCGGCCAGGGAGCGAGCGCCGGGAAATGCGCCCACCAGCGAGTAACTTCGCAGCACTGCGTTCAGCGGGTCAACCCTGGCCCAGCTGCCACTCGAATAGCCGATCAGGATAACCCGGCCATGGCGCGCGATGCACTTAACGGCCTGGTCATAAGCTGCGCCGCCCACCGGATCGAAAATCATGTCGACACCTTTGCGGCCAATGATCTGCTGCACCGCATCGTGTATCGCCACGTTGCGATAATTGACCACATGATCAGCGCCAAGTGATTTGCAGAACGCAACCTTCGCCTCGGAACTCACCGTCGCGATAACGTTCGCTCCCACGGCCTTGCCAAGCTGGATCGCAGCTGATCCGGAACTGCCTGCCCCGCCGAGCACAAGCAGGGTCTCACCTGCCTTCAACTGCCCACGCTGGACGACGCCGACGTAACCGGTATGAAAAGGTACCCAGAATCCGGCCGATGCTTCTGCCGACATGCCAACCGGTCGACGCAGGGTAGCGGCTTCGTACACGTGACAGTATTCAGCAAACCCGCCCATCCCCTCGGCAAAACGGGTTGAACTGATCACCTGGTCGCCAACCTTCGCCGAACAACCGGGGCCGACGCGTGTCACCGTTCCCGCAATTTCCTGGCCTGGTGTCACCGGTGGTTTGCTGACCGCAGGGTAATTGCCGCGCACCATCAGGACATCCGGCAAGCCGACCCCGGTAGCCTCGACACGCAACTCGATGATGGCCTCACCAGGCGGTGCCAGATCCCGATCCTGCAGAGCCAGTACGTCCATGGCTTCGCCAAATCGATCCGCCTGCCAGTATTTCATCATGCAGTTCCTTCAATGTGCCTGGGTGGGGGCGTGCCGGCTGATGCTTCTCGCTTCAGTTTCTCCTGGATCTCTTCGAGCGTGAGTCCCTTGGTTTCGGGTGCGTACTTGAGTACCAGCAAGGCACCCATGATCGGGCCAATGGCTACCCAGGTGATGCCCCAGGAAATTCCCATCACAGGAATCAGCAGGCCAATGATCATCGGGATGAACACTTCGGTGATGCGGCCGAACAGATTGGTTGTCCAACCATAGCCGGTGGCCCGCAACTCCGTCGGGAACAGTTCCGAGGCATAAACGTGGGTCGCACCAATGGCGCAATTGAAAAAGAACACCGTTGCGATGTGCCAGAAATACTGGCCAAACACGGTATTGGTATGGAACAGGCCGACAATCATGACTGCGGCAATGGAGTAAAACGCCGCACAGGTAATCTTGCGGCCGAGACGATCCACCAGTTGTCCCGCCAGCAGATGACCAAACGCGCCGCCGATATAGGCCCACATCACCACGTCGCCTACCTGCGCCGGTGTCATGCCGACTTCTTCGCGTGCGTAGATCGACCAATAGGCCACGGATGGGGCGGTGACCAGATGTACGCAGTTCCATAACAGCGCAACAATTCTGAAGCGCGGCAGGTATTGTGGCGAAAACAGCAGCCTGGCTTCCGCAAGCTGCGCCCGAAACGTGGCAATCAACGACAGACTGGTCCGCAACCGCGCAATCTCCTCATAACGTGCTGTCTCACGCACGCCAAACCGCAGCACCGGCAACAGCAGCAGCGGGATTGCACCGATCAGGTACAGGCCACGCCAGTGTGCACCGTCATGTTCGATCCCCAGCAACGCGGACCCCCAAACGACCAGGCCCATGGCAAAACCATGCGCTGCATTCCCCTCGGCATCCTTCAGCAGCAGGAAAAACGGCGATGCCTTGGCCATGACGACCGTGCCGACCGTCGCCATCGCGGTCAGAATCGTGATGCCCGTTCCCCTTAACTTGGCGGGCAGTTCTTCACCGGCGATGATGATGGCCAGTCCATACTGCGCGGTGAGAAACAGACGGGCGATGGTCTGCCAGAGGGTGAATTCTTCCTTGGTCTGTACAAACGCGGTTGCGCCGCTGGCAATGGCAAAACCGGCGACTGTAATCAGCAGCAGGCTGCGTCGGCCAAAACGATCAGCGCACATGAGAAAAAAGAACGATGCCACGACCCCGGCCCGGGTGATGGCATACAGGATGCCCCACTCATCCAGCGCAATATCCAGCGTCGCGCGTACATCCACCGAGGCCAGCGTCAGCATCGACGCGTCAAATCCTTCGTACAGCGTCGTGATGCCGAGCAGTGCCAGCAAAAGGACGTGGTACGACGAAAATTGCTCTCGAACCGGTTGGTCGTTACTCACAGATGCCGACTGATCGGATTGCAGTGCAAACGAGTTCCCCTTCCCCAAGGTGAAAACCGATCATGCCATGCGCACCGGTTGCTTGCATCGATCCTGACCAGCAAGAGACCCGATTCCCGTCAGATTTCCAGGCTACGAGCCGGGCAAGATGGTCAGGCACCCCCGCGGGTTCCCCGGTTGCATTGGGTGTTGACGGGTGGTATCTCTGAGCATACACCTCGGGGAAGAGAAGTAATGCGTAACAACAAGCCAGGGTTCATTTCGGCCCACCTGACACGGTCGACGACCTGGATCTCGGCGGCTCTGGTTTTATGGGTGGGCATTGGCATCACCAACCACGTGTATGCCTCGCACGACGATGCAGGCTTCGTCGCCAGCTGGGCTGCGGCTAACAAGGTTGCTTCACCCTTCGACGCACCGCCGCCAGCCTTCGGCGACGTCACGCTGCGCCAGATCATTCGGGTGAGCGTTGGCGGGAACCGCGTTCGAGTCTGGTTGACCAACGAGTTCGGCAGCGCCGCACTAAAGATTGGCGCGGCAACCGTCGCCCCTCGCAACACAGGTGCTGTCATCAACACCTCCAGACTGCGTCAACTGAAGTTCAATGGCGCGACATCAGTCGTGATACCTGCAGGCGCACGAGTATTGAGTGATCCGGTTGCGCTTGAGACCGGCAAGTTCTCCGAATTGGCCATCAGCCTGTATCTGCCGGCTGACGCAGTCTCGCCAGCATCACCTGTGAGCTATCACGTCCGGGCACTGCAGACGTCGTTTGTCGCAGCCGGCAATCAGGTCAATGCCGCCGACCTGCCGGCCGCAACCACCACCACGGCATGGTTCTACCTGAGCGGCGTCGACGTTCAACGCAACAATCGATTGCCAGTGATCGCCGCCTACGGCGATTCCATCACCGATGGTGACCAGATGGCGGCACCGAATGAACCGGTGGATCAGAACGCGCGTTACACCGATTTTCTCGCCGCAGAGTTGAACACCAACCATGGCGCCAACGGTCCAACCCGCGCAGCCGTCATCAACCTCGGTATCTCCGGCAATCAGGTGACGCAGAGTTTCATCGGCGAAAACGCTGTCGGCCGGTTCGATACCGATGTGCTCACACGTGCCGGAGTAACCCATCTGGTCGTACTCGAAGGGATCAATGACATTGGTTTACCCGGCCTGCTGACGGCCATCGGCATCCCGACACCAGCCATCAGCGCCGCGTCGATCATCGCTGGTTTGCAGCAGATCGCTGTACAGGCGCGCGCCCATGACATCATCGTCATTGGCGGTACATTGACACCTTCCGGCGGCAGCCCGCTGCCCGGTTACTCGGGACCGGAGGTTGAAGCCAGGCGTACAGCAGTGAATCAGTGGATTCGTACCAGCGGTACCTTCGACGCCGTCGCCGACTTTGATCGGGTACTGCGCGACCCAAGCGACCGGGCGCTGATGCAGGCGGCGATCACCGCAGATGGCCTCCATCCCAACACGGAGGGCTATCGACTGATGGCAGAGGAAGTTGCCCGGGTGCTGCGCCGCGGGCTCTTGCGACGCTGATCGCCATCTGGACCGTTCCAGTCTGGTGAAAATTCGAACCCTGTCTAGCGTCACGCACCTGGGCGGCTGTGCAGCCGGTCCGCCCTCATGCGGAAAGAGACGCGGAAAGAGATGGCGGAAATGCTCAGGAGTTGATGGGGCGCGATTCAACCATGAAACGGTAGACTCGCCCATGTGTCCCTCCCCTGGTCGCATCGGCGATCACCCCTTCATCGTCATACCGTTCAGCCAACCGCAACAGTCGTTCGAAGGCCTGCACAAATTTTTCGGTATGACCACTGCGGATCGGTGTACCCCAAAAAAGTGCCTCTGGCTGGACCTGGCGAGTGTAGATGGCTTGTGCGAGTGCCCGATTGAACGCGCCATTGACTTCGGCACCCCGCTCCGCCCGATATCGAGGGCTCCCGGCCGGACCCGTCGTCGCCTCCTCGCTCACCTCACGTGCCTCACGTGCCCACGAGGTGTAGAGCCAGCCGGAAGTCATGCCGGGCTGTTCGCTGACCATCTCCGATATTCGCAGAAATACGACCACAAACCACAGGAAAGCCAGAGGTCAAAAGCGCCACCCAGGAATTCTCCCAGGTCCGGTGCCTGCTGACGGACAAACTCGCCCCAGCCGACAATGCTGCTGGTGTAGATGATGCCGAGCAGCAGCCACAGTCCGGTAACACCCACTCCAAGGCGAACCCGCCAGTCGTCGATGGTGGTGGTTGACGCTTCAAAGGAGTTCATGTTCAGACTCCTGTTAGTAGCAAGCTATTTCGTGAATCGTCGGTTCCACCGTGTTGGCAATTGCCGGACACTACTTCTATTGGACGTCTTCAGTCTTCAAGAGCTGCCATCGAACGGCGCCAGAACCTGTCAGTTGAGTACAACTGCGTTGCCAACGCCACTATTGCGACGATCAGCGCCAACAACGCGAACCAGCCCTGGCCGCCGCTCATCAAAAGGTAGGTACCAGCAACAACAAAAGCGCTGATAACCCACATCACGAACGCGTGGTCCTTCCATCCGGCCGGTTTGATCGTGGAGAAAAATCCATCGTTATCGCCATCTTGCCGTGCCCGCCGGAAGGTCACCTGACTGACCCAGGCCATCACCGCAAAAATCAAGCCGAGTATCAGGAACCACTGCCCCAGCAGATGAGGACCCAGCGCTGCAATGAGCGTGAATTCGATGATGCCAATCAGGAAGGAAAGACGGAATCGCTGGTCGTGGGTACCCAGCGAAATCGCAATACGAGGCTGGCATAGATCAGCCAGATGACAAGTACCCCCAGGAAGGTCGCAAGAATCTGTAACCAGCTCAGCATGACCACAAAGGTCAACTGGTACAGATCTTCGTGCGAGGTGACATGTGCCCACATCAGCTCGAGGGAAAACGCCTGCACGATGCTGAGCAATGTGAGCAGAACAGTTGGCAGGTGATCCTTCACACGTTTACGCAGCGGGTTCTCGGACACTGACTCCTCCTCATCAAGCGTTGGTGATTCGATTCGCGATCAGGAGATCGCCCCTGCAGGATCCGGGTTGCCGACAAACTGTGGAGCGGTCTGCGCCCGCGAACAGACGTCCTCATTCACGCACCCGCATCAACGCAATGATCTCATCCAGCTTCGCCTCGATCGACTGCATGGATGCCACAATCCCGTCAATCGGAAACGCCACCGGTTCGGAGCCGCGGTCCTTCAACACATCTCGGCGCATCAGGATCTGGTTGCGAAAATGCTGAGCGTCGACGATGCCGATGAGCTGCATCGCGTTGGCCTGTCCGTCGCGACTTTGACCCGCGGTCTCGAATTTCAGCACACTCAGCTGAAACCGGCGCAGCAGCGGCCCTTCGATGAACGTGACGTCCTGAATGTTCTCGAGCGGTATGGTCTTCTCCACCTGGAACAGGATGCCTTTGCGAAAGCGCAGTGTCCGATCGCTCAGTTCGCACTCAAGCTTCGCAAAGTAGTGTCGTGCCCACCACTGTCCGGCACCAAGGAACCAGATGATCGCCAGCGGTATGGTCACTACCGGCAGTATCAGGAAAAGGCTGATATAAAGGACCAGATAAGGTCGGATCAAAGGGTTGAACTGCGCTCGATCAACGAGCCGTTGGCTTGCCTCTGGCTGCACCATCCTGATTCTCCAGTCGTAATCCGGCGATCATCAACCAGCCCTGAAGGATTCACAATTGCCAAGACCACAAGCGGAAAGAGTTGCGGTCATTTCCCAGTTCGCTTGAAATGAAGGACGACACCATCAGCAGGGACGCCGCACCTGTAGAGTGACGCTTGATGCGGGCTGTCCCAAACAGGCGAACTCCGTTTGCAAACACCGCCCGCTCTCTGCGCAGGTTTCCTTCACTCCACGCTTCGGCTAGATTGACGTGCTATCGAGTTGCCGTCCGAGGTTTTGTATGCGCTCCCTCCCCGCCGGTTATCCAGAACAGGCATTTGCTGCCTTTGATCACCTGAAGTCACGCCGCCAACTGACGATCGAAGACCTCCAGGTGCTGGCCATGATCGAGTGTTTTGGCGAAGCTTTTTATTTCACACTTGCCGAAGGGGTTGGCAACCCGGAAGCCAAGGCGCTGCTGCACCGCAATGGTCAGGAAGAGCGCGGGCATGCACATCGGCTGCTGAAGGCGATCACGCTCAAAGGCGGTGCGCCATTTTCGCTTCCCGCCAACGAGGACAACCCATTTTTCAAGTTCGCACCAACGTCGCTGGACTGCGATGCCAATCTGATCGCAGCGCTCGAACAGGGCGAGGCTGATGGTGATCTGGTGTACCAGGTCTGGGCCGATGCGGAGCCCGATGCGCAGGTCGCAGAATTGTTGCGGCAGAACGGTCGCGAGGAAACTCGCCATGGAGCGCGCGTGACGGCAGTGAAGCAGATGTTGGCCCTTTCGCTGCAGGACACTGCCGCCGAATAGATTCGACTCACAACACAAATCGACTATTTTCGCGCGGCAGACACCGTTCGCAAAGTGTAGTGCTGCCGAGCGGGGGCAAGTCGATTACGCAAGCGCAGGCAGGGCTTGACGCAGCCGGTATTTGGTGCGAATGCGGGTGATCTATCTTGGCCGATGTTCAGTGCCTGGACATGGCGTGATATAGATCGCACGCATCGGCTTTTTGACATTCGCGGTGTGCCAGATCCCCGCCGGATTGATCACGGTATCGCCGGCCTTGATGTCGAAGCGTCGTTCACCGCCATCGATCTCCTGAATGAATTCCGCTTCACCCGCCAGCACGATCACCAGTTCGTCACCTTCGGAGTGACACTCCCAGGCCGGCCAGTCGGTTGGACTGGTCTCGATCATCACGAGGCGCCCCGGCGCTGTTGATGTGCAGTGAGCTGCCATGTATGCCTCGAAAGCCGGGCCGTCGAAGCCAAACCCGTGTAGTGGCACTGCCGGGTTGTCAGCGCTGACTCGAGAACCGAGATGAATCGGCGACTTGCTGAGGTCAAATGGACCCGTTTCGATGCTGTTCGTGGGCATGATGTGTTTCCTCCGGTTTTCTGGTCAGCGCGGTTTTCGCGGTCGGAGACCGCTCCCGCGGGATTCGGCCATTGTGGGAGTGATCTCCCGATCGCGAACCATGACAAGTGGTCGATCCCATCACGACCGATTGTGGTGCAGTTTGGCAATTGGGTATTGAACAAATCCGACACCGAGGCCTGTATCAGCGAAAATCTGTCGATGCCACCGACAGGCGCTGCCCCGCCAGCGACGGAGTGACACCGGAGAACTGCCGCACATCCCTGACGAGATGGGATTGATCGGCAAATCCAAGCGCCAGCGCCTGGTCTACCCAACGTTCTTCCGGATGTGTCTGCACCCGTGTCATGAGCGTTTCAAACCGGACCAGTCTCGCAAACGTCTTGGCAGAAATTCCAACCTGGGCCGTGAATGCGCGTTGCAGTCGACGTTCGCTCCAGCGCAGTGCCTGAGCGAGGGTTCGAATGGGTACGGTACCCGCGCTTCTTTCGATTTGGGCGATGGCCCAGGACATTTCCTGATGGCCCCGTGGCAGTGGTCGTTCGATGGCACTCTTCAACAAGGATTCAACCACATCCAGCCGTTGGTCCCAGGACTGCAGTTCGATCAGTTGCTGCACAGCCGCCCGGTATGGACGCGGCACAACGTCCTTCACCGCAACCACCTGATGGGCGATCTCACCCAGCGGCAGTCCCAGCACCTGACAGGCGACCAGAGGAGGCAGATTCAGCTGGATGCCCGCTTGATGACCCTCATGCGCAGTTCGGGTCGGCCCATCGTGAATACCGGCCACAAAACCACCACGATGAAAGACCATGTGCTGACCATTCGACACCTTCAGCGGTTCAGCCGTCTCGAAAATGACGACAACATTGGCATTGGCAAACTCGCTGCGCCCAACCGGCCCGTCCGACCACTCTTCGTAGCCGTAACAGCCTCGCGCCAGCTGAGCGATACAGGCCGGCAGTGGACGCTCGGCAATCTGCAGGGTGGACTCGGCAAGCTCGTGTGTGGTGACGCGCATGGAGATAGATTGCCGCATCCGGTTACAAATATCCGGTTCATCTGTATCGTTCATGTCATTCCATTCGAAGCTGGCATCAGTTTTATTGAATCCCCAGGTGCAACCGTGCGCCCCCAGACAACAGGAGACATCTCGTGAGTGACCTGAATACGGAAGATGAAAAGGCCTTTTTTGCAGCGGTGGATGCTGCCTGCAAAAAATCGATCTGGTGTGCCATCGCCACCGTCGACGACAATCAGCCGCGTGTGCGCATGGTGCATCCCACCTGGGACGGACAGGTGCTGTGGTTCGCAACCGGACCACAATCGCCCAAGGCTCGCCAGATGCTCGACAATCCGAATGTCGACATCCAGTATCAGGTAGCGCCACCGGATTTCATCCATGTCCTCGTGCGTGGCACTGCGCAGTTGTGTACTTCACCTGCAGATAAACAGCGTGCCTGGAAGGCCATCGACTACGATCTGACCCAGTTCGGTTCGACAGGCCCGGATGATCCGAACTTCTTGCCCATCCGCATTACGCCAACACGTGTCGAACTGTCCGAGATGTTCGGTTCGATGAACAAAAAAGTCTGGCGGGTCTGAAGCACTGGGTGCGACGCTCACCATCCGCGTGGGGACCGAAGCGGACATCCGGCCATGCAGCCACTGAAACCGGATGCAGGTCAGCGGTTTGCAGACGTGGGACTCAAGTCCATCGCCGAAGATCCCCCGTCAGAGCACCGGGACCTGATGATCTACATCAATGCCATTCGACGCGGTTATGCCACCATCATCCAGACGACGTTTCGTGATCGCCTCTGGAATGGACCGCTCTATGAGCGGCTGGGTTTTGTGGCCTGACCGACGCGGAATGTGGGGCGGAACTGCTGGCTGTCCGCGCAGAAGAACGCAGTCGCGGCATTGACGTTCTGCCGCGCATCGCCATGCGTCGCCGCCTGTCGCACGAGCACTGAATCGATCAGGCACGCAGCCGATGTTCCACTGCCGCGGCAAAAAACGACGCGCCAAAGGCCAGCGCCTCGTCGTTGAAGTCGTAACCAGGATTGTGAATCGGGGTCTGGTGAGACTCGTCGCCGTTGCCCAGCAGGAGATAACAACCCGGCACCCGTTCCAGCATGAAGGAGAAATCCTCTGAACCGGGTCCCGGTGCGCTATTGTTCGAATGCCATCCGCCCGGCGAAAAAAATGGTGGGCCGCCGGAAGTGCCACGAAAGCCTGTGCGGGCCTGTCACGCATCTGGCCGACACTGCTGCCAGCCGAACGGAAGACGCCGATGCCGCCCTTGCCCGGCTGCAACATCGGCTGACGCACAGGCCGCCGCGTTGACGCCGAGAGCTCCACGGTATTACGATACGCGCATTCGTAATGCTTGGAGACCAGACATGGCAGACGCCACCACGATGACCACCAAGGGCCAGGTCACGGTGCCGCGGGAAATCCGCGACCGGCTCGGGCTCAAGTCCGGCGACAAGATGGCCTTCACGATGCTCAGTGACGGCACCGTTGTCATGCGCCCGAAGACGCGGCGGCTAGCGGACCTGGCGGGCTCGCTCACGCGCGCAGGGCAGCCCAAGGTCGCCATCGAGGACATGAGCCCTTTCAAGGCGACGACAGCGAAGACGTCGACGAAGGGGGCGGCGAAGCGACCGGCGCGATGAGCTGCCGAGCGACAACGAAGGCGGCTCGCGCCGTGGTGCCCAGCGCGAGGGTTGTGCCGTGACCATCGCCATCGATACCAACGTGCTGGTGCGCCTGCTCGTGCGCGACGACGAGGCGCAGTACGCGGCGGCGCAGCGACTGGTTGAGCTTGCCGCTGCCGCCGAAGAGCCCGTGCTGATCGTCCTCGGCGCCTTGCTCGAAACCGAATGGGTGCTGCGCACCCGCTACAAGCTCGACAAGGGCAGCATCGCGGGGGCCTTCGCCGCGCTACTGGAAAGCGCCGACGTGGAGTTCGAACACCCGCCCACGGTGGAAGAGGCGCTCTACGTCTGGGCCCAGCACCCGGGCACCGACTTCGCCGACTGCCTGCTCACCGCGCGCGCCGCGCATCTCGGGCGCAGCCGCTTCCTGACGTTCGACGCTGGCGCGGCACGGTTGCCCGGCGTGGAGCTACTTCTGTGACTTCCAATACCAGGCCGGGCGGGGTTCCCCCGAAGTTCAAGGTCGCGGCGGCTCGCGAGAACCGGTTCTGGCGTTGCTTCGCGTCGAGCTTTGTCCGACGGCAAGACGCCGTGCTGGGCGATCTCATGCAGACGCTGCAGAAGCTGGGCATGCATCGAGCCACTCGGCTCGGAGACCGTCGACAATACTGTGTGGGTCCATTACAAGGTGACAGCACCTGCAGATAAACAGCGTGCCTGGAAGGCCATCGACTACGATCTGACCCAGTTCGGTTCGACAGACCCGGATGATCCGAACTTCTTGCCCATCCGCATGACGCCAACACGTGTCGAACTGTCCGAGAGGTTCGGTTCGATGAACAAAAAAGTCTGGCGGGTCTGAAGCACTGGGTGCGACGCTCACCATCCGCTTGGCGACCGAAGCGGACATCCGGCCATGCAGCCACTGGAACTGGATGCAGGTCAGCGGTTTGCAGACGTGGGACTCAAGTCCATCGCCGAAGATCCCCCGTCAGAGCACCGGGACCTGATGATTCACACCAGTGACGCCGCTGCGTGGATGCCGATCGATCACGAGGTCCAGGAACTGATGGGTCAGGCGGGTGGTCGACGCGCAGGCGCAGCTGGATCAGGTGAGTGTATTGGTGGCCGCAGCTGGACGGGGCATTGAAATTCTGCCACACATAGCCATGCGTCGCCGCCTGTCGCGCGAGCACTGAATCGATCAGGCACGCAGCCGATGTTCCACTGCCGCGGCAAAAAACGACGCGCCAAAGGCCAGCGCCTCGTCATTGAAGTCGTAACCAGGATTGTGAATCGGGGTCTGGTGAGACTCGTCGCCGTTGCCCAGCAACAGATAACAACCCGGCACCCGTTCCAGCATGAAGGAGAAGTCCTCTGAACCGAGTCCCGGCGGCAGCTGGCGTCGTACATTATCGGCGCCGACCAGGGATTCGCAGACGTTACCGGCAAACGCAGCAGCCTGTGCATCATTGACCACCGGATGAAAGACGGTGCGGAAGTCCATGGTCACGCTGGCTTCGTGCGCCTGAGCCAGCCCGTTGGCAATACTGCGGATACGTCGTTCGATCAGCTCCATGACCTTGAGCGAGAAGGTGCGGATGGTTCCCCCAATGTGCGCCTTGCCAGGAATGACGTTGTACGCATCCCCGGCGTGCACCTGGGTGATTGACACCACGGCAGGGTCCGCTGGCCGGACATTGCGCGACACCACGGTCTGAATGGCATTGACAAGCTGCGCCGCAATGATGACAGGGTCGATCGAGTATTCAGGGTGAGCGCCATGCCCGCCCACGCCACTGATGTGGATATCGAAAAATGCTCCTGCGCCGGTGCATACGCCGGCGGACGCGCCAAACGTACCGAGTTTCATGCCCGGAGCGTTGTGCATGGCAAACAGTACATCGCAGGGGAACTGTTCGAAGAGCCCGTCCTCGATCATGGCCTTGGCACCGCCGATGCCTTCCTCCGCCGGCTGAAAGATGAAATTCACCTGACCACGAAACTGGCGTGTGGTTGCAAGATATCGGGCCGCGCCGAGCAGCATGGTGGTATGGCCATCGTGACCGCACGCGTGCATCCGTCCATGCTGGGTCGAGCAATGGGCGAAGTGATTTTCTTCAAGAATCGGCAACGCATCCATGTCGGCACGCAGGCCGATGGACTCGGTTTCGTTGCCCACCTTCAGCACACCCACAACACCGGTCTTGCCGATCCCTCTGAACACCTGGATGCCGTACGACTCCAGCTGCTGCGCCACAAATTCAGCCGTGCGGTGCTCGTCGAAACCGAGTTCCGGGTGCGCGTGCAGCTCACGACGCCAACGGGTCATCTCATCCTGCATGGCTACGATTTCATCAATCAACGGCATGGTGGGTGGTCCCAAAAGCAAAAGGAGTGGCAAGTGGTGTGGCAAGAGGTCAGAGGTTAGCCCATCCACCCGCCCGGCAACAGATTGATCAACACCGGGTTACCTGGTTTGCCCTTCGCAGCCTGTTCCCTTACTGTGAAGCCAAAGAGTGCACCCAAAGAGTGCACCCAAAGAGTGCGCCCAAGACATCGCGTGAGCAGTCAGTGACACAGTCCGCATCACCCCAGGCAACCGCATCTGATCCACTCGATGTCCTGATCATCGGCGCAGGCTTTAATGGCATCTATCAGCTGCACCGGCTTCGTCAGCTGGGATTTACCGTCAGGATCTTCGAGGCAGGTGCCGATCTGGGCGGCATCTGGCACTGGAACTGTTACCCCGGTGCTCGGGTCGATTCCCACGTTCCCAACTATGAATTCTCGATGGAAGAACTCTGGCGGGACTGGTACTGGACCGAGCGCTTTCCGTCCTGGAGCGAACTGCGTCGTTACTTCAGGTACGTCGACGACAAGCTGGACTTGAGGCGGGATATCCGGTTCAACACGCGGGTAACCAAAGCCCGCTTCGATGCCAGCCAACAACTCTGGCAGGTACAGAGCCAGGATGGCACCGAGGCTTTCGCACACTTTCTCATTCCCTGTCTGGGTTTTGCCGCCAAAGCCTACATCCCTGAAATACGGGGTCTGGGCAGTTTTTCAGGGCCGTGTGTTCATACTGCTCACTGGCCTCAGCAAGGTCTTGAAATGCAGGGCCGACGGGTCGGCGTGATTGGCACCGGTGCGAGCGGTGTACAGGTGATCCAGGAAGCCGCCAGGGTCGCCGCGCATTTGACCGTGTTCCAGCGAACCCCAATGCTGGCCCTGCCCATGCAGCAGAAACGCTATGACAGGGCCGCGATGGACCTCATGAAACAGGACTACCCTGCCCTGTTTGAGCGACGGGCGATCTCTGCCACTTCCTACCACGACATCGTCGCTGATCCAAGGTCGGCGCTGGACGTGAGCCCGGAAGAGCGCAACGCAGTATTCGAGGCCGCCTGGGAACGAGGCGGTTTTCACTTCTGGGCGGGAACGTTCCGCGACGTGCTCAGTAACCAGGACGCAAACCTTTTCGCGTACCACTTCTGGCGCGACAGGACACGTGCACGCCTGCGCAATGAAAACCTCGCCGAAACACTGGCCCCGGTCGAGCCCCCCCATGCTTTTGGTGCCAAGCGACCCTCACTGGAACAGGGTTATTACGAAGTATTCAACCAGGACAATGTCACGCTGGTCGACCTCCGCATCGATCCCGTTTCCAAGGTCAGTGCACACGGCATACAAACCGCTGCAGCCTTCCACGACCTGGAGGTGCTCATCCTGGCCACCGGCTTCGATGCCAGCACTGGCGGGTTCAAGGCTATCGACCTGCGCGGCACCCGGGCCAACACGCTCAGCGACCTATGGTCGGATGGAGTCCAGACACATCTCGGCATGGCGATGCCGGGATTTCCCAATCTCCTCATGCTGTATGGCCCACAAAGTCCCACCGCGTTCTGCAACGGGCCGACATGCGCCGAACAGCAGGGTGACTGGGTGATTGAGTGCCTCAGCTATCTGCGCGAACGCGGCTACCGGATGATCGAAGCGACACCGGAAGCGACAGAGACGTGGACCCGTCAGATGGCAGAGGAGTTCCAGGACTCGTTGTTCAACACTGCAGATTCCTGGTACGTCGGTGCCAACGTTCCAGGCAAACCACGGGAACTGCTCTACTACGCCAATACCCAGAAATACCTGGCCCTCTGCAGGGAGAGTGCAGCAAAAGGATATGCAGGCTTTCGGCTGTCCTGAGTTACCCTCTGCGCTCTTTGTTGCACACATCATCAGGGGGATGCCACTTGGCATTGAGACCGACCATCCACAGAGCATCGCTCGACATCAGTGATCTGGATCGCGCTTACTACTCCACTCACCCGCTGGTATTGGCACGACACCCTTCCGAAACCGACGAACGAATGATGGTGCGCGTGTTGGCTTTTGCCATGTTTGCAGACGAGTCACTCAGCTTCGGCGGCGGGATCTCGGAGAGCGACGAACCAGACCTGTGGGCCAAGGATCTCACCGGCCACATCCGGCTATGGATCGAGGTCGGTCAACCGGACCCGCGCGTGGTGCGCAAGGCGAGCCATCGCGCCGAACAGGTGGTGGTCATGGCTTACGGTCGAGGTGTTGATCCCTGGTGGAACAAGACCCGGTCAGAACTCAATGGCCTTGGCAACGTACGTGTCCTGCTGCTGTCGGCTACAGACTCATCGGCTGTGGCCGCACTGGCTGCGCGCAACATGACACTGCACGTGTTGATCCAGGAAGGTGTCGTCAGTATCACCGATGCAACCACCAGCATAGATGTAACTCCCGCCACGCTGTCGGGTCAGTGAACCGCTCAACCAGCTGCACGTCCGTAGTGTCAGCGGACAACCGGAAGTGATCCAATCCGAGGGTATGGTCAAGGTGTCACGGGCAGGGTCATGACATGTTTTGTCCGGGTTTTCCACATCGAGTAAACCACACCTCCCACGATCAGGCCCAGCGTAACGGAGAGCGAAAGCGCAGGTGGCGTTTTGCCGATGATGCCAACCAGGAAGATCTTCGTTCCGATGAATATCAACACCATCGCCAACGCGTATTTCAGATATTGAAAGCGGTGCATCATCGCTGCGAGTGCAAAATACAGCGCCCGCAATCCGAGGATTGCAAAAATATTGCTCGTGTAAACAATAAAAGGGTCGGTGGTGATTGCGAAAATTGCCGGAACGGAATCGACGGCGAACAGGATGTCTACACACTCCACCAGCACGAGGGCAAGCAGCAGCGGAGTTGCAAAGTGGACTACCTTGCCGCTCGCCGGATCGGACTCACGCACCCAGAACGCATTGCCACGCAGACCATCAGTCACCGGCAGGTGTCGCTTCAGGAATCTGAGAATACCGTTCTGCGATATGTCGGGTTCGTGGTCGGCGATCATCCACATCTTGACGCCGGTAAAAAACAGGAACGCGCCAAAGAAGTAGAGAATCCAGCCGAACCGCGTTACCAGCATCACGCCTAGTCCAATCATGATGGCGCGCAGAACGATGACACCCAGGATGCCCCAGAAAAGTACCCGATGCTGGTATTGCTGCGGGATGGCGAAGTAAGAAAATATCAGTGCGATGACAAAAATGTTGTCCATGGACAACGACTTTTCGATCAGGAATGCCGTGTAGTACTCCATGCCGCTCTGGGCACCCAGATGCCACCAAACCCATCCTCCGAATATCACCGCAACCGTGATGTACCCTGACGAGAGCAGAAGACTGTCCCGAACACCGATGATCTTGTCCTCCCTGTGTAAAACTCCCAGGTCGAAACTCAACGCCGCCATCACGATGCCAAGAAAAGCGAGCCACATCCATGCGGGCGTGCCAAGAAAGTCGAGTGCGATGAACACTTCCCACATGATTCCGCAGTCTTGCAAGGTCTACCGGATGGTGAGGGTTCATGAAAATCAAAAAAAGACGAACCATCCTGATGGTTAGTTCGTCTTTCACGATGTATATGCAGGCGCCGGGGTCTACCACGCCGGTCTGCCTGTAGCCAATGGCGAAAACCAGGCAATGCACTCGATTCGGAGATATCGTGCATCGGGTAAACCAATATCGGACACCTGCCGGATTGTTCACACCACAAAACCGATGAGAGCGAAATCAATGGCATTCTACGAACTGCGTCAGTACAAGGTTCTGCCCGGCAAGATGGCCGAGTTCATCCGCATGATGGAAGACGAGATCATTCCCTTCCAGGTCGCCAGGGGCATGGTGATTACCGGGTCATTTCAGGGAGAAACCGACGAGTCCGTCTACGTGTGGATGCGTCGGTTCGCCAGCGAAGAACAGCGGGCAGCACAATATGCCGCAGTCTATGAGTCGGACTTCTGGAAAAAGACCCTCGCGCCACGCATTCCGGCACTGCTCGATGTCAAGGGCATCGTGGTCACCAGAATCGTGCCAACCGCAATCTCGGTGGCGCAGTAGTGCGGCTCACGCTCCAGCATTGATATTGGGTTGTACGAGGTGTGTCTTCAGAAACATCTTCAGAAACATCTTCAGAAACATGTCTTCAAAAACAAATTGATCTGGTGGAAACGCTCCAGCCTCGCAAAGTGCGGGTTGGGAAACCAGCCGCTGGCTGGCGGTGGGATTCATCGCGGTCAGAGACCGCTCCCACAAGATGCACTGTCTCCACCACCAAGGCTGGAGCGATCTCTTGAGACAAAACTCTTGTGAGAGAGCTCTCTTTCGAGAGCTAACGCTTGTGGGAGCGATCTCCTGATCGCGAATTCCAGACTGAATTCGTTCGCGGTCAGAGACCACTCCTACAAGAGACCACTCCTACAAGAGACCACTCCTACAAGAGACCACTCCCCCACGAGAGAACTCCCGCAGAAGACATCTCCCACAACCAGACTAACGACCCGCCGTCTTGTTCTGCTGCACCATCATCGCCGTCATCTGACGGGCCATGCGCAGGAAATCATGCGGGTATGGCAGATGCGGTTCACTGACGGCATCGATTCGCTCGATG
>Ga0163144_10005144_pt1 | contig 29176 bp, 29 predicted proteins | sample OliLak19BULKMAT1_FD_123175 | JGI IMG/M metagenome (GOLD analysis project Ga0163144, IMG submission 123175) | Freshwater microbial mat bacterial communities from Lake Vanda, McMurdo Dry Valleys, Antarctica - Oligotrophic Lake LV.19.BULKMAT1 | ecosystem: Environmental > Aquatic > Freshwater >...
AACGGCGACATCGGGCTGATCACGGCGATCGGCGAGGCGCAGGACGGCGCGTTCCGCCTGCGCGTCGAGCTCAGCGACGGCCGCGCCGCCGACTACGAGCGCAAGGACCTCGACCAGCTCGTCCACGCCTACGCGGTGTCGATCCACAAGAGCCAGGGCAGCGAGTACGCCGCCGTCGTGCTGCCGCTCGCGACCCAGCACTACATGATGCTGCAGCGCAGCCTGCTCTACACCGCGGTCACCCGCGGCAAGCAGCTCGTCGTGATCGTCGGCTCGCGGCGCGCCGTGAGCATGGCGGTGCGCAACTCGTCGGCGCGTGCGCGATGGACGTGGCTCGCCGAGCGGATCCGCGAGCTGGCGGAGTAGATTCGCGCATGGCCGACGCACGCCTCGGAGAGATCGACGTCCCGTCCGGAACCGTCACGCTGCTCGACCCCGGGCACATCGGCATGTTCCTGAACGAGGAGCTCGCGGCCGTGCCGGTGGTCCGGATCGACGGCCTGCCGCGCGATCGCGCGCTGCCGGTCGTCGGGCGGCGCCTGACCTCCGGCGAGTTCTCCGGTTCGTGGGACTGGGTCGCGATCGTCGTGGCCGACGGCGAGGTCACCGAGCGCGAGTCGCGCGGCCAGGTGATGGTCGATCACGCGCGGATCCTGCTCGCCGACGACCAGAACAACGACGACTGGATCCACGACGACACGATCGACGGCCTCGCCGACTTCGTGTTCTGGGGCCGCGACGCCGCGTCGCTCGCGCAGGCCGTGGGCGCGCCGGCGATCGAGGAGGGTTTCGGCTGGCAGAACCTGCCGATCGCCGAGATCGTCGAGCGTGGCACCGCCGCCGAGCAACTCCACGAGGAGCGCGGCTGGAAGCTCGCCACGGATTTTCGCCCGCACTCGCATCACTGGCAGGCGATGGCGCTGGTCCGATCGTCGCCGACGGAGTCCGGCACGATCGACGTCGGTGGCCGCAAGGTCTGCCTGTTCACGACCAGCTGGGGCGACGGCCTGTTCCCGGCGTTCTGCGACCGCGCCGCGAACGGCGACCTCCTCCGCGTGCGGATCCAGCTGCACACCAAGGACAGCGCGGCCGCGATGCGCGAGGTCAACGCGTAGGGCGTCGACCCGGTTCCCGGCGTATGGTGCAGCCTCAACCCACGGAGGCAATCATGAGCGTCGCACGCATCACCGAGATCACCAGCGAGTCCACCAAGAGCTTCGAGGACGCCGTCCAGCTCGGCGTCGCCCGAGCCAACAAGACCCTCAAGAACGTCAAGGGCGCCTGGGTCCAGGACCAGAAGGTCACCGTCGAGAACGGCAAGATCAGCATGTACCGCGTCAGCCTCAAGGTGACGTTCGTTCTCGAGGATTGATAGGCTTGCGCCCATGCGACGCATCTCGGTGCTCCTGGTCCTGGCGGCGTGCGGCGGCGGAACGAAGACCGGCGGCGGTGGCGACGGCCCCGGGACCGGCGACGGCCCCGGGACCTGCACCGCGTCGACCGAGGACGAGTTCCGCGAGATCTACGGCAAGCTCAAGCGCGTCGAGCCGCCGACCGGGGAGGAGTTCTGCATCTCGATCTCGGCGACGTTCCAGGGCTGGGTGAACTTCGGCTGGTTCGCCCATGACGCGGGCTGCATCTTCGACACCTACGTCTACCAGTGCGAGCTCACCACGCCCGACGCCCCGGCTCGCGCGATGGCCGCGGCGGGCTGGGCCGACGCGGATCCGGCGCGCCGCACCGAGCTGCTGGTCGCGTACCTGTCCGAGATCCTCGACATGCACGTCGTGACCGCCGACCCGAACGGCGAGTTCGGCAAGTACGGCCACACGTTCACGCCGGCGAGCTACGACGGCAGCTGGTTCACCTACTGGACGAACGACGCCGGCGGGATGAGCCCGGAGGTGACGTACACGCAGCTCAAGTGGGACGTGAACGCCGACGGCACGCTCGGCCTGCCCGAGGAGCAGGCGAAGTTCACGACCGTCTACGAGCCGTAGGCTGTCCGTAGGCGGCGAACTTCGCGTTCACGCGCAGGAGCTCGTCGTGATCGAGGACGTGCGGGACGCCGAGCTGCGCCGCGTGCCAGTACTGCGAGGCCAGGGTCTCGACCTCGGCGGCGAGCCGCAACGCCGACGCGAGCGAGCCGCCGAGCGCGACCATCCCGTGGTTCGCGAGCAGGCACGCGTGGCCGGCGCCGAGCGCACGCACGGCCGCGGTCGCGAGCTCCGCGGAGCCGTAGGTCGCGTAGTCCGCGCACGGGATCTCGTCGGAGCCGGCGAGCACGATCATGTAGTGGATCGCCGGGATCGGCCGGCGCAGCGTCGCGATCGTGGTGCAGAACAGCGAGTGGGTGTGGACGATCGCCTCGACGTCGGGGCGCGCGGCGAGGAGGTCGCGATGGAGCCGCCACTCCGAGGTCGGCGTACGCTGCCCGGGGCGCGCGGTGCCGTCGAGCGCGACCTCGACGCCGTCGTCGGCGACCAGCTCGTCGTACGGGATCCCCGACGGCGTGACGATCAGCCCGCCGGGGCTGCGCACGCTGACGTTGCCCGACATCCCGGGCGTGAGCCCCATCGCGCTCATCCGCTTCGCGGTCGCGCACAGCTCGTCGCGCAGCGGCGTCGTCATCGCGCGGCCTCGCGGGGGAACAGCGCGGCCAGGCCGCCGGGCGCGACCACGCCGCGCTCGGTGATGAGCGCGGTGACGAGCCCGCGCGGCGTGATGTCGAACGCCGGGTTGGCGACGGCGCTCGCGTCGAGCACGACCGAGACGCCGCGGATCCGCCGCACCTCGTCGCCGCTGCGCTCCTCGATCGGGATGTCCTCGGCCGAGACGTGCCAGTCGATGCTCGGCGACGGCACCGCGACGTAGAACGGCACGCCGTTGGCGTGCGCGGCGAGCGCCTTGAGGTACGTACCGATCTTGTTGCAGACGTCGCCCTCGCGGGTCGTGCGATCCGTCCCGACGATGCAGAGGTCGACCTTGCCCTGCTGCATCAGGAACCCGCCCGCGTTGTCGGCGATCACGGTGTGCGGCACGCCGTGCGCCGCGAGCTCCCACGCGGTGAGCAGGCCCTGGTTGCGCGGCCGGGTCTCGTCGACCCAGACGTGGAGCGCGACGCCGTCCTCGTGCGCCTTGTAGATCGGCGCGAGCGCGGTGCCCCAGTCGACGGTCGCGAGCCAGCCCGCGTTGCAGTGGGTGAGGATGTTGACCGGGCGGCGACCGACCTCGCGGATCAGGTCGACGCCGTGCTTGCCGATCTGCTCGCACCGCCACACGTCGTCGTCGCAGATCCGCGCGGCGATCGCGAACCCGGTGTCCGCGGTCGCGGCGCGCATCTCGTCGAGCGCCCACCTCAGGTTGACCGCCGTCGGCCGGGTCGCGGCGAGCCGCGTGGTCGCGTCGTCGAGCGCGACGCCCGCGCGGAGCGCCATCGCCACGCCGTAGGCGGCGACCGCGCCGATCAACGGCGCGCCGCGGACGTGCATGTCGCGGATCGCGCGCGCCGCGTCGTCGAGCGACGCGAGCCGCATCCACGCGACGTCGTAGGGCAGGCGCGCCTGGTCGAGGACGATCACGGACGCGCCGTCGTCGGCAAGCTCGATCGCGCGGCGCCAGCGGCCGTCGACCTTCATGGCTGCGCGAGGACGCGCCCGGCGACGGCGTCGAGCTTGCCGACCAGCACCGGATCGCGCGCCGCGGGCGCGGTGAGGATCGCGTGGTCGAGCGCGTGATCGCAGCCGTGGGGGCAGCGCCCGGCGTGCTCGCCGAGCCGCGGCACGACGCCGGCGATCAGCGCGCGCGCGTGCGCCGCGTTCGCGGTCAGCACCTTGATGACGTCGGCGACCTGGACGTGGTCGTGCTCCGGGTGCCAGCAGTCGAAGTCGGTGACCATGGCGACCGTCGCGTAGCAGAGCTCGGCCTCGCGGGCGAGCTTGGCCTCGGGCATGTTGGTCATGCCGACGACGTCGCAGCGCAGGCCGCGATGCAGCTCCGACTCGGCGAGGCTCGAGAACTGCGGCCCCTCCATCGCGAGGTACGTCCCGCCCGTGATCACCGACAGCCCGAGCTCCGCGCCGATCGCGGCCAGACACTCGACGAGCCGCCCGCACGTCGGGTGCGCCATCGACACGTGCGCGACCAGCCCGGTGCCGAAGAACGTCTTGGGTCCGCGCAGCGTGCGATCGACGAACTGGTCGACGAGCACGAACGTCCCCGGCGCGAGATCGCCGCGCAGCGAACCCACCGCGCTCACCGAGATCAGCGAGGTGACGCCGCTGCGCTTGAGCGCGTCGATGTTGGCGCGATAGTCGATCTCGTGCGGCGGGATCCGGTGGCCGCGGCCGTGGCGCGGCAGGAACACGAGCTGCTGATCGCCGAGCCGCCCGAACAGCAGCTCGTCCGACGGCTCGCCGAACGGCGACGCGACCCGCGCCCACCGCTGGTCGGTCAGGCCATCGAGGTCGTAGAGCCCGGTGCCGCCGACGATGCCGATGACCTGGGTCATGCGCGCTCCGCCACCACCGTGACCGGCGAGCCGACCAGGTGGATCAGCCCGAGCCGGCGGAGCCACCGCTCGGTGACCTGCGTGAACGGCAGCGAGCCGATCGCCTTGTGCAGCGCGATCGGCAGCACGAACTGACGGTGGACCTCGCGGATCCGGAACCCGTGGGCGGCGAGCGCGCCGTCGATCTCGCGGTCGAGGAACACCCGGTACTGCTCGGTCTTGTCGCCGTCGAGCCGCGCCTTGCGGATCAGCGACTGGATCAACGCGGTGCTGTGCGCCGACGGGTAGTCGAGGACGACCCGCCGCGCCGCGACGCGGCACAGCTCGCCGATGCAGACGTCCCACCGCGGCGTGTGCATCAGCACGCGCAGGCAGATCGTGGTGTCGAACCCGCGGTCGGCGAACGCGAGCGCGTGGGCGTCGCCCTCCAAGAACGTCGCCTCGAGCCCCTGCGTCGTCGCGTGGTCGCGCGCGACCGCGAGCATCTCGGGCGAGGCGTCGACGCCGGTGACCCGCGCCCCGAGCCGCGCGACCTGCAGGGCGGCGCGCCCGGTGCCCGTGCCGACGTCGAGGATCGCGTGACCGCGGACGTCGCCGAGCAGCCGCGCGAGCACCGCCGCCTGGTCCGCGGCGACGTGCTCACCGATCGGGCCGCCGAACCGCAGCCGGTCGAACGCGCGCGCGTGGTCGCGGTCGGCGTAGACGGTGTAGCTGTAGTGCTCGGGCTTCACGACGGCGTCGGTTCTCGCATGATTACGCGGGTCACGCACGATCATTGCAGACGCAGAACGACTCAACTAAGGTGGCCGGGGTTTCGATGGTGGCTCAGGAAATCATGGCTCCGCAGCTCGAGCTCGCGCCCACGCGCCGGCTGATCTTGATGGTCCCCGCGTACAACGAGGGCACCACGATCGCGAAGACGATCGCGACGCTGCGCGAGGGCACCGCGACCCTCGAGGGCTTCGAGGTGCTGATCTACGTCATCGACGACGGCTCGAAGGACGACACCGGCAACGAGGCCCGCGGCGCCGGCGCCGATCGCGTGCTGCGCCACCAGGTCAACCGCGGCCTCGGCGCCGCGGTCCGCACCGGCCTCGCCGCCGCGCGCGACGACGGCGCCGACATCGCGGTGAAGTTCGACGCCGACCTCCAGCACGACCCCGCCGACATCCCCGCGATGATCGAGCCGATCATCGGCGACGTCGCCGAGGTGGTCTACGGCAACCGGTTCAACCGCATCGAGTACAAGATGCCGTTCGTCCGCCGCGTCGGGAACTTCGTGTTCACGCGGCTGATGTCGTGGATGACCGGGTGGCGCCTGCGCGACGGCCAGCCCGGCATCTTCGCCGTGAGCAAGGCGTACCTCGCCAACTTCTACCTGCCCGGCGACTACAACTACACGCAGCAGATCCTGCTCGACGCCTATCACAAGGGCCTGCGGTTCGCGCAGGTGCCGGTGGCGTTCCGCAAGCGCACGACCGGCAAGTCGTTCGTGTCGTTCCGGTATCCGTTCAAGGTGCTGCCGCAGCTCCTGATGGTGCTGGTCGGCGTGCGGCCGCTCAAGGTGTTCGGCCCGATCGGCCTGCTGTTCTTCCTGCTCGGCGTCGGGATCACGGGCGTCGAGATGACGCAGTGGCTGATGGGCGACGCGATCAAGCCGGTCGTCCACGTGAACATCGCGATGGGATCGATCCTGTTCGGGCTGCAGACGCTGTTCTTCGGGCTGATCGCCGATCTGATCGTCAAACAGCACCGTCGGTGAAGCTCGCGATCGCGATCCACGAGTACCCGCCGATCGGCGGCGGCGCGTCGACGGCCGCCGCGCAGACCGCCCGGGCGCTCGCCGGCGATGGCCACGACGTCCTGGTGATCACCGCGGGCGGCCGCGGCCTGCCAGCCTCGGAGCAAGACGGGCGCGTCACGATCGAGCGGCTGCCGGGCCTGCGCGGGACGGTGCTCGCGCCGAGCGCGGTCGAGCTGCTGTCGTTCTGCGCGGGCGCGGCGCTGCTGCTCGAGCGGCGGCTGCGGCGGTTCGGCGCCGAGGCGGTGATCGCGTACTTCGCGGTGCCGGTCGGCCCGTTCGCGGTCCGCGCCGCGCGCCGGCTGCGCATCCCCTCGATCGTCTCGCTCCGAGGCTCGGACGTACCGGGGTTCAAGCACGGCCGCCTCGAGGGGCGGCTCGGCGCGATCGCCCGCCCGGTGATCCGCTGGACCCTGGATCACGCCGACGCGGTCGCGCCCAACTCCGAGGTCCTGCGCGACCTCGTGCTCGCGTTCCACCCGTCGGTCGCGCCGCGGCTGCGCGTCGTCCCCAACGGGATCGAGGCCGACGCGATCGCGGAGCGGCCCGCGGCCTCGGGGCTGGCTGGCCTGCGCGTGATCCAGGTCGGCCAGCTGATCGCGCGCAAGCGCGTGGACGTGACGATCGACGCGGTCGCGCGCGTGCCGGGCGCGCACCTCACCGTGATCGGCGATGGACCCCTGCGGGGTGAGCTCGAGGCGCGCGCGCGCGGCGGCAACGTCACCTTCCTCGGCCACCTGCCCCGCGCGGAGATCCTGACCCGGCTGCGCGTCCACGACGTGTTCGTGATGACCTCGGTCGCCGAGGGCATGTCCAACGCGCTGGTCGAGGCGATGGCGGCGGGCCTGCCGGTGGTCACGACGCCGAACGGCTCTCACGACGTGATCGACCGCTCGGGCGGCGGCGTGGTGGTGCCGGGCGAGGCCCACGCGGTGGCCGCGATCCTCGCCGAGCTGGCGGCCGCGCCGGCGCGCCGGGAAGCGCTCGCGCGCGCCGCCTTGACCTACGCGCGCGGCCTCACGTGGCAGGCCACGGCACGGGGATTCCTGGCCTTCCTGGGGGCCTGAAACTGGGTTACAAGGGCCCGCCATGTGCGGCATCGCCGGCATCGTCAGCCTCGATCAGACGCCCGTGCCCGACCTCGCGCGGCGCCTCGAGCTGATGGGCGAGCTGATCCGCCACCGCGGCCCGGACGGCCACGGCGTGTGGACCAACCGCCGCGGCAACGCCGGGTTCGCCCACCGCCGGCTCAGCATCATCGATCTCACCGAGTCCGCCGCGCAGCCGATGGTTCGCGACGACGCCGGGCTCGCGCTCGTCCACAACGGCGAGATCTACAACTACCTCGAGCTGCGCGCGACGCTCGACTGGGAGTTCCGCAGCAACTCCGACACCGAGACGATCCTCGCGGCCTACGCCCGCCGGGGTGATCGCTGCCTCGACGACCTGCGCGGCATGTTCGCGTTCGCGGTGTGGGACGAGCGCCAGCAGCGCCTGCTGTGCGCGCGCGATCGGTTCGGGATCAAGCCGCTCTACTACACGGTCGTCGACGGCGCGCTGCACTTCGCGTCCGAGGCCAAGGCGCTGGTCCCGTTCCTCCCCGCGATCGAGACCGATCCCGAGGCGCTCGCCGAGTACCTCACGTTCCAGTACACGATCGGCACGCACACGCTGTTCAAGGGGATCGAGCAGCTCCTCCCCGGCCACACGCTGACGATCGAGCGCGGCCAGGTCCGCACCGCGCGCTACTGGGACGTCAGCTACGCGATCGACTTCGACCACACCGCGGCGCACTTCCGGCGCCGCCTGCGCGAGCTGGTCGACGAGTCGGTGAGCCTGCACCTCCGCAGCGACGTGCCGGTCGGCAGCTACCTGTCGGGCGGCATCGACTCGTCGCTGATCGGCGCGCTCGCCGCGCGACACCCCGCCGCGGGCAAGCTCGCGTTCCACGGCAAGTTCGAGCTGCCGGGCTACGACGAGAGCCGCTACGCCGAGCTGGCCGCGCGCCACGCCGGCCTCGAGCTGCACCAGGTCTCGATCACCGCGCAGGACTTCCGCGACCACATCGAGAAGGTGATCTACCACCTCGACTTCCCGGTCGCCGGCCCCGGCTCGTTCCCGCAGTACATGGTGTCGCGGCTCGCGAGCCAGCACGTCAAGGTCGTGCTCGGCGGCCAGGGCGGCGACGAGATCTTCGGCGGCTACGCGCGCTACCTGCTCGCGTACTTCGAGCAGTGCATCTCCGCGGCGATCGAGGGCACGTCCGGCAACGGCAACTACGTCGTCACGCTCGAGTCGATCCTGCCGAACCTCGGCGTGCTCCGCGAGTATCGGCCGATGATCAAGGAGTTCTGGCGCGAGGGCCTGTTCGGCGCGCTCGACGATCGGTACTTCCGGCTGATCGACCGCTCGACGGACATGACCGACGAGGTCGACTGGCACCAGCTCGACAAGCGACGCGTCTACGACAGCTTCCGCGCGATCTTCAACAACCCGGCGAACGTGCAGCGCAGCGCGTACTTCGACCGGATGACCCACTTCGACTTCAAGTGCCTGCTGCCGGCGCTGCTCCAGGTCGAGGACCGGATGAGCATGGCGCACGGCCTCGAGGCGCGCGTGCCGCTGCTCGATCACCCGCTGGTCGAGCTCGCGGCGCAGGTCCCCGCCGACGTGAAGTTCGAGGGCGGCCAGATGAAGCGACTGCTCAAGACCACGTTCGCGGACGCGCTCCCCGAAGGCATCCTCGAGCGTCGCGACAAGATGGGCTTTCCGGTCCCGCTCAAGGAGTGGTTCGACGGCGAGCTCAAGGACCTGGTCCAGGACGTGTTCCACGGCCAGGGCGCGCGCCACCGGCCGCTGTTCGACGCCAAGGCGATCCTCGCCAGCCTCGGGCGGACGTCGCGGTTCTCGCGCTCGACGTGGGGCCTGCTCTCGCTCGAGCTGTGGCACCAGATGTTCCACGACCGCGCCGCGGAGTGGAAGCGCCGGGCCACGTTCTGATGAAGCGCCTGCTCACGATCGTCGGCGCGCGGCCGCAGTTCATCAAGGCCGCCGCGGTCCACCGCGCGATCGCGGCGCGCGACGACGTCACCGAGACGATCGTCCACACCGGCCAGCACTTCGACGACGACATGTCCGGCGCGTTCTTCCGCGAGCTGCAGATCCCCGAGCCGGCGCACACGCTCGACGTGAATCGCTGCGGGCACGGGACCATGACGGGCCGGATGATGATCGCGCTCGAGCCGATCCTCGAGCACGAGCGCCCCGACGCGGTCCTGGTCTACGGCGACACCAACTCGACGCTCGCCGGCGCGCTGGTCGCGGCGAAGCTGCACGTGCCGGTGCTGCACGTCGAGGCCGGGCTGCGCAGCTTCAACCGGCGGATGCCCGAGGAGATCAACCGCGTCCTGACCGATCACGTCAGCGCGATGCTGTTCTGCCCGACGCACGCCGCGATCGCCAACCTCCACGCCGAGGGCATCACCGCCGGCGTCCACCACACCGGCGACGTCATGTACGACGCCGCGCTGTTCGCGCGCGGCAAGGGCGAGGGGATCCCGGGGCCGTACGCGCTCGCCACGGTCCACCGCGCCGAGAACACCGACGACCCGACGCAGCTGCGCGCGGTGCTCGACTTCCTGCGCGCCGGCGACCTGCCGGTGGTGCTGCCGCTGCACCCGCGGACCCGCGCCAAGGCGGAGGAGCACGGCATCGATCTCGGAGGGCTGCGGCTGATCCCGCCCGCCGGCTACCTCGACATGGCCGCGCTGATCGCCGGCGCGAGCGTGATCTACACCGACTCGGGCGGCGTGCAGAAGGAGGCGTACTTCCACCGCGTGCCGTGCGTGACGCTGCGCGACGAGTCCGAGTGGGTCGAGACGATCGCCGCCGGCTGGAACCGGCTGTGGCGCGGCCCGGCCTACGCGCCGCGCGCGGAGATCCCCGAGTACGGCACCGGCACCGCCGCCGAGGCGATCGTGGCGCTGATCGCCGGAATGCCATGAAGCCGCGCGTCCTCGTCCTCCACGCGAACTACGCGCCACAGCTGTCGTTCTTCGACGACTGGCTGGAGGCGTTCCGCGACGCGCCGCAGTTCACCGTCGAGGTGATCGACATCGTCAAGGCCGGGGCGCACGAGCGGCTGCGCAAGCGCCGCGACGAGCACGACCTGATCGTGCTGCTCCACTCGTGCAACGGCGACTGGCTGACCTCGCTCGAGCCGCTCGCCGACACGCTCGCCGCGCGCCGCGGCCTGCTGATGTCGTTCGTCGGCAACGAGGTCAGCCTGCCGGGCCGGCTCCTCGGCCCCAAGGTCGAGCTGCTGCGGCGGATCCGGCCCGACTGGATCGCGACCCAGCTCCTGCTCGAGGCGGGCGCGTACCTGTTCGACGGCGTCGCGTCGCGCGGCGTGGTCGCGATCCCGCACGCGCTCAACCCGCGCGCGTTCCACGCGCGGACGCCGCAGCGCGACCGCCCGATCGACGTCGGCGTCCGCACCGCGCCCTACCCCGCGTTCCTCGGCGACAACGATCGCAACCGGCTGCTCGCGCGGTTCGAGCGCGGCGACCTCGGGCTCGCGGTCGACATCTCGATGACGCAGCGGTTCGATCGCGACGGCTGGGCCGGGTTCCTCGATCGCTGCAAGGCGACGATCGCCACCGAGGCCGGCTCCTGGTACCTGCAGCGCGACGACCACACGATGAAGGCGATCCGCGCCTGGGTGCTCGGCAAGAAGCGCGGGATCACGCTGCGCACCGACGGGCGGCTCCAGCGGCTCGCGATGGTGATGCCGCAGAAGATGCGGCGGTGGATCCGGGCGCGGCTCAAGGGGCCGCTCGCGCTCGAGGTCAACGCCTACGACGACCTCGACTTCGACGAGGTCTACGCGCGGTTCTTCCGCGACGAGCCGCGGCCGCCGGTCTACGCCAAGTGCATCTCGTCGCGGCACTTCGACGCGATCGGCACCAAGACCTGCCAGATCATGTACCGCGGCCGGTACAACGACCTGCTCGAGGCCGACACGCACTACCTCGCGCTCGACGACGACTTCGGCAACCTCGACGACGTGCTGCGCCGGTTCCGCGATCCGGCCGAGCGCGAGCGCATCGTCGAGACCGCGCACGCCCACGTGATGGCGTCGCACACCTACGCGCATCGGATCGCCGAGATCTCGAGGCTGGTGAGTTAGCATGACCGCGATGTCGTTCCTCGATCGGGTCGGGCTGGCGGGTGTGCCGCGGGTCGCCGACGGCACCTACTCCGGCGAGCAGAAGCAGACGCAGGACGCGTTCGGCTTCAAGTGGGCCAAGCGCGACACCTACGAGTCGCCGGCGATGAAGGACGCGTGCCGCACCTGGCTGTTCGAGCGCTACTGCGGCGGTGATCCGGCGCAGCTCGACGCGTGGCTGGCCGGCGGGCGCAAGGTGATCCTCGACGCCGGCTGCGGCGCCGGGTTCTCGGCGCTGCTGCTGTTCGCCGAGCGGCTGCGCGACCACGACTTCATCGGCGTCGACATCTCCGAGGCCGCCGCGGTCGCGCGCCAGCGGTTCGCCGAGGCCGAGATCCCCGGCGAGTTCTTCCAGGCGAGCTTCCTCGACCTGCCGATCACCGACGGCTCGCTCGACGTCGTGTTCTCCGAGGGCGTCCTCCACCACACCGACTCGACGGAGCGCTCGCTGATCCACCTCGCGCGCAAGCTCAAGGTCGGCGGCCGGTTCCTGTTCTACGTCTACGTCAAGAAGGCGGTCGTCCGCGAGCTCACCGACGATCACGTCCGCGACGCGCTGCGGCCGATGTCCGACGAGGCGGCGTGGGAGGCGCTGATGCCGCTGACCAAGCTCGGCATCGCGCTCGGCGAGCTCGGCGCGACGATCGACGTGCCCGAGGACATCCCGTACCTCGGGATCAAGCAGGGCAAGCTCGACCTCCAGCGGTTCTTCTACTGGAACGTCTGCAAGCTCTACTACCGGCCCGACTTCACGCTCGACGAGATGAACCACGTCAACTTCGACTGGTTCCGCCCGCTCAACTGCCACCGCCACACCGTCGAGGAGATCCGCGCGTACTGCGAGCGCGGCGACCTCGAGCTCGAGCGGCTGGACGTGCAGGAGGCCGGGATCACGGTGGTCGCCCGGAGGCGCTGAGATGTGCGGCATCGCGGGCATCCTGCACCTCGACGGCGCGCCGGCGTCGCCGGCGATCCTGCAGCGGATGACCGACGCGATCGCGCACCGCGGCCCCGACGGCGAGGGCGCGTACGTCGACGGGCCGCTCGGCCTCGGCCACCGCCGGCTCGCGATCATCGACGTGTCGCCGGCCGGCCACCAGCCGATGATCAGCGCCGATCACCAGACGGTGCTCAGCTACAACGGCGAGACGTTCAACTTCCAGGAGCTGCGCGCCGAGCTCGAGGCCGAGGGCTGTCGGTTCCGCTCGCGCACCGACTCCGAGGTCGTGCTCTACGCGCTCGAGCGCTGGGGCACGCGGGCGCTGTCGCGGTTCAACGGGATGTTCGCGATCGCGGCGTGGGACAAGCGCACGCGCAAGCTCCTGCTCGCGCGTGATCGCTACGGCATCAAGCCGCTCTACTACACGGTGCAGGGCGACACCGTCCTGTTCGGCTCCGAGATCAAGGCGATCCTCCAGCACCCGGCATATCGCACGTCGATGGACCGCGAGGCGCTGGTCGAGTACTTCACGTTCCAGAACTTCTTCACCGATCGCACGCTGTTCACCGGCGTGCGGCTGCTGCCCGCCGGCACGTTCGTCGAGCTCACCGTCGGCGACCTGACGCCGCCGCGGATCCAGACCTACTGGGACTTCCGGTTCGAGGAGCCCGCGCAGCCCGCGTCCGAGGCCGAGTACATCGAGGAGCTCGACCGGCTGTTCCGCCAGGCCGTCAGCCGCCAGCTGGTCAGCGACGTCGATCTCGGCGCGTACCTCAGCGGCGGGATGGACTCGGGCTCGATCACCGCGATCGCGGCCAAGCAGCTGCCCAACCTGCGGACGTTCACCTGCGGGTTCGATCTGCACTCGGCGTCCGGTCTCGAGCAGGGGTTCGACGAGCGCGCGAAGGCCGAGTGGATGTCGTACCTGTTCAAGACCGAGCAGTACGAGATCGTGCTCAAGGCCGGCGACATGGAGCGCTGCCTGTCCCAGCTGGCCTGGCACATCGAGGAGCCGCGGGTCGGCCAGAGCTACCCGAACTTCTACATCTCGCAGCTCGCGAGCCGGTTCGTGAAGGTCGTGCTGTCGGGCGCGGGCGGCGACGAGCTGTTCGGCGGCTACCCGTGGCGCTACTACCGCGCGGTCGTCAACGACGACTTCGAGCACTACGTCGACCAGTACTTCGCGTTCTGGCAACGGCTCGTCCCCGGCGACGCGACCCAGGCGCTGTTCGCGCCGATCTGGGGCGACGTCTCCCACGTCTCGACGCGCGACATCTTCAAGCAGGTGTTCCGCGGCCACCAGGTCGAGCCGCGCACGCCCGAGCAGTACGTCAACCAGTCGCTCTACTTCGAGGCCAAGACGTTCCTCAACGGCCTCCTGGTCATGGAGGACAAGCTGTCGATGGCGCACGGGCTCGAGACCCGCGTGCCGTTCCTCGACAACGACCTCGTCGACTTCGCGATGCGGCTGCCGGTGCGGATGAAGCTCGGCAACCTCGGCGAGGTCGTCCGGCTCAACGAGAACGAGCCCGGCAACAAGAGCGGCAAGTACTTCCAGAAGACCCGCGACGGCAAGCTGATCGTCCGCAAGCTGATGCGGCGCTACCTGCCCGCCGAGCTCGCCGACGGCGAGAAGCAGGGGTTCTCCGCGCCCGACGCGAGCTGGTTCCGCGGCGAGAGCATGGACTACGTGCGGCGCGCGCTGTTCGACCCCAAGGCGCGCATCTACGACTTCCTCGATCCCAAGCCCGTGCAGGCGTGGGTGACCGAGCACCTCGACGGCAAGGTCAACCGCCGGCTGCTGATCTGGTCGCTGCTCAGCGTCGAGCAGTGGTGCCGGAGGTTCCTGTGACCAACGCCGAGCGCTACCACTTCGCCGACTTCACGAGGACCAACTACCGCGCGCTGCTGCGGCTCGCCAAGGCGACGTACACCCTGCGCGGGTTCGACGACCTCGATCGCGCCGGCGCGTGGGCGATCTGGCGCCACGACATCGACTTCTCGCCGGCCGCCGCGCTCGCGCTCGCGCGGATCGAGCACGAGGAGGGCGTGCGCGCGACCTACTTCGTCCTGCTGCGCAGCGAGTTCTACAACGCCCTCGACGCGCGCAGCGTCGCCGCGATCCGCGAGCTGGTCGCGCTCGGCCACACCGTCGGGCTCCACCTCGATCCGTCCGCGCACGCGATCGCGACCGCCGACGACCTCGACCGCGCCGTCGACGACGAGGCGCGGATCCTGGCGTCGATCGCCGGCGTCGAGATCACCGCGTTCTCGTTCCACAACCCCACCGAGGCGAGCCTGCGGTTCGACGGCGAGCGCTACGCCGGCCGCGTGAACACCTACGCGCGCTGGCTGCGCGACGACGTGGGCTACTGCTCCGACTCCAACGGCTACTGGCGCCACCGCCGGCTCGAGGACGTGCTCCGCGCCGGCGCCGACCCGCGCCTCCAGGTCCTCACCCACCCGGTGTGGTGGCAGGACGAGGTGATGTCGCCGCGCCAGCGCGTCTGGAAGATCCTGGACGATCACACCGCCGACACCAAGGCGTTCTACGCCGCGCTGCTCGCCCGGCACGGCCGCGACAACGTCGACTGGGAGTAGCTCAGTCGTAGATCAGCTGCACGCGGTCGCCTTCGATCACGACGTGACCGACGACCCGGCCGGGGAGGCCGTGGACGATCGCGTGGTCGGGGACGTCGCGGTTGACGAGGGCGCCGGCGCCGATCACGACGTGCGAGCCGACGGTCACGCCCGCGACGATCACGGCGTTCGGGCCGATGTAGCAGCAGTCGCCGATCGTGACGGCCGCGCGCTCGGCGGCCGCGGCGCCGCCGGTCAGCGCCCAGGCGACGGTGTCGTGCGAGTAGATCGAGGCGCCCGCCGAGATGCTGCAGTGGTGACCGATCGTCAGGCCACCGGAGCCGTCGAGGATCGTGTGCGGGCCGATCCAGGTGTGGGGGCCGACGGTGACCTCGCCCAGCACGAGGCTGGAGTCGTAGATGCTCGCGCCCTCGCCGAACCCGAGGGCCTCGGCGCGCTCCCAGCGATCGAACAGCTCGTCGGCGAACGGGACGGAGCGGTGGTGGCGTGACGCGACCTCGTCGCGCAGGCGCTCGTGGAGCCGGCGAAGCTCCTCGTGACCCGGAACACCCTTCTTCCACTCGTCCTGGTAGCCCATCGAGGCCGCATCTTGACACACCGGGAGTGGCGGTCTAGCGTCCGTCGCAGCGCCATGGATCTCGTCGGAAAACGCCTGCTCCTCGTCGGTGGAGCCGGCCTGATCGGTTCCCACACGGTCGACGAGCTGCGCAAGCACGACGTCGCGGAGATCCGGATCTACGACAACCTGTCGCGCGGCTCGACCGAGAACCTCGCGGAGGCGCTGCGCGATCCGCGCGTGAAGATGTTCGACCTCGGCGGCGACCTCCTCCACCGCGATCTGCTCGACGCGGCGATGAAGGGGATCGACGGCGTGTTCCACTTCGCCGCGCTGTGGCTGCTCCACTGCTGGGACTTCCCGCGCTCGGCGTTCGAGGTGAACATCGGCGGCACGTTCAACGTGCTCGAGGCGTGCGTGAACAACGGGGTCAAACGCCTGGTCTCGTCGTCGTCGGCGTCGGTCTACGGCGACGCGGTCGAGGAGCCGATGACCGAGGACCACCCGTACCTCAACACCAACTTCTACGGCGCGACCAAGATCGCCGGCGAGCACATGTGCCGCGCGATGCACCATCGCTACAAGGGCACGCCGCAGGCGTTCGACTACGTCGGCCTGCGCTACATGAACGTCTACGGGCCGCGCCAGGACTACCGCGGCGCGTACGTCGCGGTGATCATGAAGATCCTCGATCGAATCGACGCCGGCCTGCCGCCGATCTGCCACGGCGACGGCAGCCAGGCGTTCGACTTCGTCTACGTCGGCGACTGCGGCCTCGCCAACGTGTGCGCGATGCGGGCCGACGCCACCGACCAGTTCTACAACGTCGGCACCGGCCAGAAGACCAGCATCAAGCAGCTCACCGAGCTGATCCTCGAGGTCACCGGGTCGAACCTGGAGATCCAGTACGAGCCCGCCGGCCGGACGTTCGTCAAGAGCCGCGTCGGCAGCCCGGTCAAGGCGGCCCGCGATCTCGACTTCCGCGCCACCGTCGATCTGCGCGGGGGCGTGCGTCGCCTCGTCGAATGGCGGAACGCCCACAAGGGCGAGGTCGCGCGCCGGCGCGAGGCGGCGGCGTAGACGATGAAGCGGATCCCGATCGCGCTGCCCTCGACCGGTGAGGAGGAGTGGCAGGCCACGCGCGGACCGATCCTCGAGGGCTGGCTGACGCAGGGACCGCGGGTCGCGGCGTTCGAGCGCGCGTTCGCCGAGCGGCACCGCGTGCCCCACGCGCTCGCGACCACGAGCTGCACGACCGGCCTGCACCTCGCGCTCGCCGCGCTCGGCGTCGGCCCGGGCGACGAGGTGATCGTCCCGTCGTTCACCTGGATCGCGACGGCGAACGTGGTCCTGTACTGCGGCGCGACGCCGGTGCTGTGCGACGTCGACGAGCGGACGTTCAACCTCGACGCGGCCAAGGTCGTCGCCAAGCTCACGCCGCGCACCAAGGCGATCATCGCGGTCCACCTGTTCGGCCTGTGCGCGGACCTGGACGCGATCGCCGCGGCGGCCCCGGGCATCCCGCTGATCGAGGACGCCGCGTGCGCCGCGGGCGCCGGCTACCACGGCCGGCCCGCCGGCTCGATCGGCCTCGCCGGCGTGTTCTCGTTCCACCCGCGCAAGTCGATCACCACCGGCGAGGGCGGGATGGTGACCACCGCCGACGCGGCGTTCGCCGAGCGCGCGACGATGTTGCGCAACCACGGCGCGTCCGTGTCAGAGGAGCAGCGCCACGTCGGCCCCAAGCCGTACCTGCTGCCGGCGTTCAACCTGCTCGGGTTCAACTACCGGATGACCGACGTCCAGGGCGCGATCGGCCTGGTCCAGCTCGGCAAGCTCGACGGGTTCATCGACGAGCGCGACGTGTGGGCGCGCTACTACCAGCGCGAGCTCGCCGGCATCCCGTGGCTGCGCCTGCCGGTCGTGCCCGACGGCTACCGCCACGGCTGGCAGGCGTTCGTGACGATGGTCGACGCGCGCACGGCGCCGCGGCCGCGCAACGACCTGATGCAGCAGCTCCACGATCTCGGCGTCGACACCCGCCCCGGGACGCACGCGATCCACCTGCTCGGCTACTACGCGCAGCGGTTCGGCCTCGCGCCCGACGACTTCCCGGCGTCCCGCGCCTGCGATCAGCAGTCGATCGCGCTGCCGCTGCACAACCGCATGTCCGCCGACGACTACGCCCGCGTGGTCGCGGCGGTGCGGAGCCTGTGATGCCGGACCAGGTCCGGCTCGCGCCGCTCCGGCAGGACGATCTGCCGGCGCTGTGGGCGTGGATCAACGACCGCGAGCTGGTGGTGTTCAACGCGCCGTACCGGCCGGTCAGCGAGGCGCAGCACCGCGCGTGGTTCGACGACGTCGCGCGCAGCCGCACGACCGTGGTGTTCGGGATCCGGACCGTCGACGGCGACCGGCTGATCGGCACCGCGCAGCTCCACGCGATCCATCCGGTGCATCGCTCCGCCGAGCTGCAGATCCGGATCGGTGACGCCGCCGAGCGCGGCCGCGGCCTCGGCACGGCGGCCGTCGAGCAGCTCCTCGACTTCGGGTTCCGCGACCTGAACCTGCACCGGATCGGCCTGCACGTCCTCGCCGACAACGCCGCGGCGCTGCGGGTCTACGAGAAGTGCGGGTTCCAGCGCGAGGGCGTGCTGCGCGAGGCCGCGCACATCGACGGCAAGCTCGTCGATCTCGTGATCCTGGGCCTCCTGCGGAGCGATCGTGCTCGCTGAGCGCGCGGCCGCCCGCGTCGTCGCGATCCACCAGCCCAACTTCTTCCCCTGGCTGGGCTACTTCGACAAGCTCGCCCGCGCCGACGTGTTCGTCGTCCTCGACGACGCGCAGTTCCCCAAGACCGGCGGCACCTGGACCAACCGGGTCAGCGTCCGCGTCAACGGCGCGGCGCTCCGGGTCACCGCGCCGGTCCGCCGGCCCGCGCACGGCGTCGCGATGATCAAGGACATCGAGGTCGACGACACCAAGGGCTGGCGCGCGAACCTGGCCAAGACGCTGGCGCAGGCGTACGCGCGCGCCCCGGCGTACCGCGAGGTGTGGCCGGTCATCGAGCCGCTGATCCATCACCCGGCGGCGTCGATCGGCGCGTTCAACCTGCAGGCGATCCGCGCGCTGTGCGGCGTGCTCGGCCTCGACCCCGGCAAGCTGGTCGAGAGCTCGACGCTCGGCGTGACCTCGACCGCGACCGCCCGGCTGATCGAGCTGGTGGCGGCCGTCGGCGGCGGTGCGTACCTGTGCGGCGGCGGCTCCGCCGGCTACCAGGAGGACGACAAGTTCGACGCCGCCGGGCTGGCGCTCCACTACCAGGCGTTCGCGCACCCGACGTACCCGCAGCACGGCGGCGGCGCGTTCGTCCCCGGGCTGTCGATCCTCGACGCGCTGTTCGAGCTCGGGCCGGCGGGGACCCGCGCGCTCCTCGGGGGCGCGTGATGGGCCTGCTCGATCGCCTCAAGCAGCTGGTCACGCGGCGCAAGCCGCCGGGCCGCGTGCTCTACGTCGGGCAGAGCTACTACAACACCTGGTACCTGTCGCAGGGCCTGCGCGCCCGCGGCTGGACCGCCGAAACGCTCAACACCGACGAGACCGCGAGCGACCAGATCTTCTATCACGGGCAGGACTACCAGTTCCGCTACCGGACCTACTGGGACCACGCCAAGCAGGTCGCGTTCTTCGCGCGCGCGATCGTCGACTACGACGTCTTCCACTTCAGCGGCATGGGCAGCATGTCGATGCTGCGGTTCCTCAACCGGCCGTCGTTCCGCAAGTTCCTACCCGAGTCGGCCGATACGCGCCTGCTCAAGCTCCTCGGCAAGAAGATCGTCTACTCGAACAACGGCTGCCACGACGGCGTGACCCAGACCAGCTTCCGCAAGTGGGGCCCGGAGCCGATCTGCGACATCTGCCCGTGGAAGGACGTGCCGTCGATCTGCAGCGACGAGAAGAACGCCGCGTGGGGCCGGATCCGCAACGAGCTGTCCGACTACCAGGTGCTGTTCGGCTCGAACCGCGCCGACTTCAACGTCGATCCCAGCATCCACGAGGTGCCGGAGTTCTACTGCCTCGATCCGGACTTCTGGAACCCCGACCTGCCGGTGCCGACCAACTACCAGCTGCCGTTCCCCGAGGGGACGGTGAAGATCTATCACGCGGTCGGCAACTACAACTCGCGCACCGCCGCGGCGAACCAGCGCAACCTCAAGTCGACGCACATCTACCTGCCGCTGATCAAGCAGCTCAAGGCCGAGGGCCATCCGGTCGAGCTGATCTTCTTCAACGACGTGCCGAACAAGCAGCTGCGGTTCTACCAGGTGCAGGCCGACATCGTCGTCGACATGCTGACCTACGGGTTCTTCGGCGCGAACGTGCGCGAGGCGCTGATGCTCGGCAAGCCGGTGGTGTGCTACCTGCGGCCCGAGTGGGTCGCGGATCTCGCGAAGGAGATGCCGGAGTACGCCGCCGAGCTGCCGATCGTCAACGCGACCCCGGCCACCGTGCGCGACGTGCTGATCGACCTGATCACGCACCCCGAGAAGCGCCGCGAGATCGGCGCGCGCAGCCGGGCGTTCGCCGTGAAGTGGCACTCGACCGAGGCCGGCGGCGCGCGCTTCGATCGCATCTACGGCGAGCTGCTCGGGCGGCGGTGACGCGTGCTGCGCCTGTTCAAGAACTCGGCGGTCCTCGGGTTCGGCGCGGTCACGCAGCGGCTCCTGCAGATCCTGCTGCTGCCGATCTACACGCGGTACCTCACGCCCGAGGACTACGGCGTGATCAGCGTACTGCTCGTGCTCGCGATCGCGGTCAACACGCTGTGTGAGGCCGGGCTGACCAACGGCATCGGCCGGTACTACTACTACGCCGAGGACGAGGGGGTCACCCGGGACGCGGTCGTGTGGTCCGGGTTCTGGTACATCCTGCTCGCCTCGATCGTCGCGGCCGCCGGCCTGGTCGTGTTCCAGCGCCCGGTGTCCGAGCTGCTGTTCGACACGCCCGCGCACGCCTACCTGATCGCGCTGTCCGGCGTGCAGATCCTCGCGATGGGCGTGGCGTCCGCGTCCCGGACGTTGCTCCAGATGGACGAGCGGATGAAGAGCCTCAGCGTGTGGCTGATCATCGAGGTGGTCGTCTCGGTGTCGTCGGGAATGCTGCTCGTGGTCGTGGCCGGGCGCGGCGTGACCGGCGCCGTCGAGGCGCAGGTGCTCGCCGCCACGATCCCGGCGATCGTGTTCCTGCGCAGCACCGTGCTGCGGTTCGCCCGCACGTTCTCGATGCCGATGTTCAAGAAGCAGCTCGCGTTCAGCCTGCCGCTGGTCGCGGGCATCTTCGCGTTCTGGTTCATCGACTCGTCGGACCGCTACATCCTCAACCACTACCTGCCGCTCGAGGAGACCGGCCTCTACGACATGGGCTACAAGCTCGGCACGACGATCCTGATCGTCGTCTCGAGCTTCACCGCGGCGTGGATCCCGTACTACCACCGCAGCGGCAAGGGCCAGGCGCTGGTCGACGACGCGCTCAAGGCGTCGCTGCTGATCACCGGGCTCGCCTCGATCCTCCTCGCGGTGGGCTCGCCGCTGATGCTGCGGATCCTCACCGCCGAGCGGTTCCACGGCGCGTACACCGTCGTGCCGATGGTCGTGCTCGCGTACGTGCTCAAGCTGCCGTACCTGCTGTTCGCCACCGGCATCCAGATGAAGAACCGCACCGGGCTGCTGGTCGGGCTCGAGGTGATCGCGGCGACGGTGAACGTGATCGGCAACCTGATCTTCGTGCCGCGGATCGGCCGCGAGGCGGCGGCGATCACCACCACGATCGCCTACGCGATGATGACGCTCGGCTCGCTGTGGCTGGTCCAGCGGGTCAACCCGATCCCGAACCTGTCGTGGCGGCTCCACGCCGTGACGATCGGCGTGACCACGGCGGCCCTGGTCGGGTTCATGATCGCGATGGACCGCGGCTACAACTACTACCTGACCGCGGCGGGGACGCTGGTCGGGTTCGTCGTCGGGATGCTGGCGCTGTTCGGCGTCGGCGAGATGAAGCGCTCGATCCAGGATATGGTCCGCGCCACATGAGCTCGATCCTCCCACCCCGGGTGCGCAAGCGGATCGCGGGCGCCGCGTCCCGGCTCCGGCGCTACGCGGGCGAGGGCTGGCGCGCGGTGGGCGCGATCGAGCGCGTCGCGGGCCGCCACCACCCCGTCGAGGCGATCCCGCTCCGCGACCTGCGCGACCGCCACGCGCCGGGCCAGGTCGACCAGTACTGGACCCGCCACACGGTCAACTCGACGCCGTTCCGCGCCGCCGCCGAGTCCCGGCGCTACCTCGAGCGGCGGTTCGACGAGCACCCGCGGTTCCGCGAGATGATGGAGCTCTACGGCGATCACCGCGACGGGGTGATCCTCGATTACGGGTGCGGCCCGGGCGACGACGTCGTCGGGTTCACGCTGCACAGCCGCGCGAAGCGGATCATCGGCATGGACGTGTCGCCGCGCGCGCTCGGGCTGACCCGCGCGCGGCTGGCGCTCCACGGCGAGGCGCTCGGGCGCGCCGAGCTGATCCAGACCGCCGACGACGCGACCCGGGTGCCGCTGCCCGACGCCAGCGTCGACTACCTGCACAGCGGCGGCGTCCTCCACCACGCCAGCGATCCGGAAGGCGTGCTGCGCGAGCTCCACCGCGTGGTCAAGCCGGGCGGCCGCGGCTGCGTGATGGTCTACAACCAGCACAGCGTGTGGCTGCACCTGTACACCGCGTACACGTGCCAGATCGTCGAGGGCAAGTTCGCCGGCCAGTCGGCGCTCGACGCGTTCACCCACAACGTCGACGGCGAGGACTGCCCGCTCGCCCGCTGCTACACCCCGGACGAGTTCCTCGCGATCTGCCGGCGGGCGGGGTTCGAGGCCGAGTTCGTCGGCGGCTACCTGTCGCGGACCGAGCTCGACGCGCTCGCCGATCGCAACGCCGCGATCGCCCACCCTGCCCTCGCCCCGGCCCACCGCGCGTTCCTCGAGGAGCTGCGCGTCGACGCCGACGGCCTGCCGACCTACCGCGGGTTCCACGCCGGGGTCGGCGGCGTGTTCCGGCTGCGCCGCCCGTGAGCCGTGCGCTCGACGTCCTCGTGCTGCACGGGATCGGCGAGATGGCGTCGGCCCGCAAGACGCTCGTCGACTTCGTGACCTCGTTCGAGCGGTTCGCGCCCGAGCACCGCTACGTCTATCACGACAACGATCGCGCGGTGACGCGCGCGCTGCGGCGGATGCGGTTCGACGTGATCCTCCTCGATTCGACGTTCCTCGACTCGCGCGCGGTGCGGCCGATCGAGATCTACGAGGGGATCCGGCGGCGCTACGAGTTCGTCCGGACCTCGGACGCGGTGAAGATCGCGCTGCCGCAGGACGAGTACGACAACGGCGGCCTCCTCGACGACTGGCTCGCCGACTGGCGCGTCGACCTGGTGTCGAGCTGCGGCGTCCACGACCACTGGGACGTCGTCTACCCGCGCACGCGCGCGATCGCCGAGCTCCGCCGCGGCATCACCGGCTTCTTCGATCCCGCGCGCGCCGCGACGATGCGGGCCGCGGCCAGGCCGCTCGCCGATCGGCCGATCGACCTGGGCTACCGCGTGTTCCGCCTCGGGCCGGAGTTCGGGCGGTTCGGCCAGCAGAAGGCGCGGCTCGCCGACGAGATGGTCCGTGCGCTGGCGGGCTCGACGCTGCGCGCCGACATCAGCACCGAGGTCTCGAAGATGATCTTCGGCGACGGGTGGTGGCGGTTCCTCGGCGACTCGCGGTTCACGCTCGGCTCCGAGAGCGGCTCGAGCGTCTGGGATCCGCGCGGCGAGATCCGCCGCCGCGTCCGCGCGTACGCGGCCGCGCATCCCGAGGCCGGGTTCGACGAGGTCGAGGCCGCGTGTCTCGGCGGCGACGCGCAGCGGTACACGTTCCGGATGATCTCGCCGCGCGTGTTCGAGGCCACGTCGGCGATGTCGTCGCAGATCCTGCTGCGCGGCGGCTACCTCGGGCTGATCCAGCCGGGCACGCACTACCTCGCCGTCGACGCGGACTTCGGCAACCTCGCCGAGGTGATCGCGGCGACCGCCGATCTCGACGCCGCCCAGCGCCGCGCCGAGGCGTGCTTCGAGACCTTCACCTACTCGCCGCAGGTCCACTACCCGACGTTCGTGCGCGACCTCATCACCTACGCCGAGCAGGCGGTCGCGGCGCGCAAGCTGACGCCCATGCCCGCCGCCGAGCTCGCGGCGCTCAAGGCCGAGCACGAGCGCGGCACCTGGTCCGAGGCGGTGATCACGCGCGGCCTCGGGCTCGCGCAGCGCCTGAGCTTCGTCAAGCGCCTCGTCCCGCGCGGCGTCCAGGCCCGGATCCTCGCCCGTCTCGGCCGCCGCGTCGGGCTCAAGGACTGAGCCGTCAGTTCATGTGGTGCGCGTGCTTGTGGATGCACGCGTCGATCATCGCGAGGTTCGCGCGGGTCCACGCGACGGTCTCGCGGAGGCCGTCGAACAGGTTGACCTCGGCGGAGAAGCCGATGGCCGCCTTGGCCTTGTCGGTGGCGCCGTGGCGGCGGCCCGAGCGATCCCACGGGCGCTTGGGGCCCCACTCGATCGGCGTCGGGTTGCCGGTCAGCTCGTTGATCATCGTGGCGAGCTCGCTGATCCGGGTCTCGACGCCGCTCGCGAGGTTGTAGACGCCGCCGGGATCGCCGGCGAGCGCGCACCGCATCAGGCCGCGCGCGATGTCGTCGACGTAGATGAAGTCGCGGGTCGCGACGCCCTCGTTCTCGACGATCAGCGGGAACTGCCTGAGCGCGCGGTAGACGAACGACGGCGTGACGTTGCGCCACACCGTCGCCGGCGTGCCGCGCCACGCGCCGGCGCCGAGGATCTCGCCCGGGCCGTAGACGTTCTGGAACCGCGCCTTCACGATCGGCAGCTTGTCGTGCATGAAGAAGTAGTTCCCGTACAGCTCGCCGAGGATCTTCGAGATCTGATAGGGCGAGTCGAGGTAGAGCGAGACCGGCGCGTCCTCCTGGGTCGCGGCCGCCTCCTCGAACGTCTTCTCGGCGACGGTGCAGCCCGCCGACGCGTAGACCAGCTTGCGCAGACGCTGGAAGCCCTTGCAGTGGTTGAACAGCACGAGGTTCGGGTACGCGTTGTTCGCGTGATCCGCGATCGGGTCGTGCATCGAGCTCTGGTTGCCGTGGTAGGTCGCGAGGTGGAAGACGTAGTCGAGGTCGTCGACGATGTCGGCGAGCACGGCGGGCTCGGTGATCGACGCGTGGACGAACCGGATGCCCGGCAGGTCCGGCACCGCGACGCGCTCACTCGACAGCAGGTTGTCGACGACGACGATCGCCGCGGCGCCCGCGGCGTGGAGCTGGCGGACCAGGTTGGTGCCGACGAAGCCGGCGCCGCCGACCACCAGGATGCGTGAACCTTCGAAGCTCGTCATGAGTGTCCTCGCAGCACGTGCTCGACGCGGCGCCGCAGCTGGCGATAGATCGGCTTGATCGTCGGGTAGACCAGGAAGTGCAGCTTGCTCTCGACGTCGGTCGCGTAGTCGAAGTGGGAGCGCGGCGGCGCGGCGACGATCGCCGCGAGCTCCGCGCGCGTGAACCCGAGCTTCTTGGCGACGTAGTCGAGATCGGGCTCGAGCTCGGCGGGGGCGTACGCGGGCTTCGCCAGCTCGGCGAGCGCGTCGGCGCGGGTGATCTGGCCGTCGTTGATCAGCGTCGACAGGTGCGCGCGGCGCTTGTCGATCCCGAACTTCTCGACGAGCAGGTAGGCCTGGAAGAACTTCGTGATCAGCGACTCGGTGTGCTTCGCGCCGTAGTCGATCCACCCGAGCTCGCGGATCAGCCGCGCCTTGGCGTCGGCGCGGACGTACGGCACCCAGTTGAGCGGCGCGAGCGGCGTGATGCCCTCGCGCCACAGGTAGCGGCGGAGCCGCAGCGGGCCCATCGTCGGGAACGTCCGCAGCGGCACCGTGCCGTGCCGGCGGTGGATGTCGCGCAGGTTGGCGAGGTCGTTGTAGTTGAAGCCCCAGTGGATCGGCAGGATCCGCTCGGTCGCGACGTTGTCGCCGAACAGGATGTGCTTGATGCGGCGCTCGGACGCGACCCGGAACACGACCGCGCGGATCGCGTGATCGGAGATCACCTCGGTGTCGATCACCGACGCCAGCAGGTACGCGCGCTGGAGGTCCTTGAACTCCTCCCAGTCGATCACGTGGGTGATCAGATCGATGTCGAGCTTCTGGACGATCTTCTGGATGTTCTTGACCGCGGCCTTGGAGTTCCAGCCGTTGTCGAGGTGGACCGCGAGCGGGCGCAGCCCGAGCTCCTTGACCACGTACGCGAGGTAGCTCGAGTCGACGCCGCCGCTCAGGCCGATCACGCAGTCGTGCTCGAGGCCGGCGCCGGCGTCGCGGACGCGGGCGACCGCGCGCGCGAGCAGCGCCTGCTTGCCCTCGGGCGACGGGTCGCGCTCGGCGGCGAGGTCGCACTTGATGCAGTGGTTGCACAGGCCGGCGGCGTCGAACTTGATCGCCGGATCCGACGTGTCCATGACGCATCGAGTGCAGGTCCGGCTCACGCGAACAGCTCCACGAGCTCGGCCGCGTCCGGATAGTTGATCAGCACGCCGCGCTTGCGCCCGACGTAGACGAACACGCTGCCCGCCGCCACCGCCGACGCGCCCGCCTCGACGACCGGCCGGCGCAGGTCGGCGTACGTCGCCGCGCCGCCGCACGCGATCACCGGGATCGACACCGCGGCGCTGACGGCGGCGATCACCTCGAGATCGAAGCCCTGGCCGGTGCCGTCGCGATCGATCGACGCGAGCAGGAGCTCACCCGCGCCGCTGGCCTCGGCGCGGCGCGCCGCCGCCTCCGCGGTGAGCCCCGTCGCCTGCGTGCCGCCGCGGGTGTAGGCGCGGGCGACGCCGTCGGGATCGCGCTTGACGTCGATCGACACGACGACCGCCTGGGCGCCGAACGTGCGCGCCGCGTCGCCGATCAGGCTCGCGTCCCCGGCCGCCGAGTTGATCGCGACCTTCTCGGCCCCGAGATCGAGCAGCTGGCGCACGTGATCGAGCGTGCGGATCCCGCCGCCGATCGCGAACGGCATGAACGCCTCGTCGGCGATCTGGCGGACCAGCTCGAACGGCGGCAGGCGATCGAGCCGGGTCGCCTCGATGTCGAGGAAGATCAGCTCGTCCGCCTCGGCGTCGTTGAAGATCTTCACCGCGTTGATCGGATCGCCGACGTAGCTCGGCGCGTCGAACCTCACGGTCTTGACCAGGCCGCGCTCCTTGAGGAGCAAGGTCGGGATCACGCGCGGCCGGTAGGTCACGCGAGCCACCGGGTCAGGAGGTCGAGCCCGCGCTGGTGGCTCTTCTCCGGGTGGAACTGCGCCGCCATCACGTTGCCGCGCCGGATCATCGACGGGAACTCGACGGCGCCGTAGCGCGTCGTCGCCACGACGTCGGCGCAGTCCGTGACGTGATAGGCGTGCGCGAAGTAGAACGCCGCGCCCTCCGCCACGCCGAGGTCCGCGCCGTGGATCGTGTTCCAGCCGAAGTGCGGCACGCGCAGCGGCGCCACCTGTAGCCGCACGGTGCGCGCGTCGAACCAGCCGAGGCCGGCGCCCTCGCCCTCCTCGCTGCCCGCGGTCATCAGCTGCATGCCCAGGCAGATCCCGAGCACCGGGACGCCGGCGGCGACGCGATCGTCGAGCGCCGGCACCAACCCGCGCGCGCGCAGGTTCTCCATCCCGCGTCCGAAGTGGCCGACGCCGGGCAGCACGACCCGCGTCGCCCGCGCGACCACCGCCGGATCCGCGGAGATCGTCGCGGCGTGGCCGAGGCGCGCGAACGCCTTCTCGACCGACCGCAGGTTGCCCATCCCGTAGTCGACGATGACCAGCATCACCGGGTCAGCCAGTAGACGCCGCCACTGCCGGCGTACTTGCCGCGCCACCGCGGATAGCCGCGATGATCGGGCTCGAGCTCGTCGAGGAACGCGCGGCTGACCTCGCCGAGGCGCGCGTCGGCGCGGGCGCGCTCGCCGTGGCGCTCGAGGCAGCGCAGCTCGGTGGTCGACAGGTAACCGCCGGCGAACTCGACGCCGGCGAACCCCGCCGCGCGGCACATCGCCTCGAACTCGGCGGGCGCGTAGTTGCGGGCGATCGGGCAGTCCTCGCCGTCGGTGGTGCGCGAGAACGCGTCGTCGAGCGACAGCTCGCGGTAGCGGCCCTCGAGGATCTGCGTCTGGTACGCGACGACGAGGTGCTTCCGCACGCTGTCCGCGTGATAGACCATGATCGCCGCGGTGCCGCCCGGCCGGAGCACGCGCGCGAGCTCGCCGAGCACCGCCGCCGGCTCGCTGGTGTGCATCAGCACGCCCTCGCAGTACACGTGATCGATCGAGGCGGCGTCGAGCGGGACCGCGGCGGTGCGCTCCGAGGTGTGGATCAGCTCGACGCGGTGGAGGCCGTGATCGCGGTGGAGGCCGAGCCGGTGGCTCGCCAGCCGCAGCGCGGTGAACGAGACATCGACGCCGATGATCTTGCGCGCGTTCGAGTAGACGAGGTGGCCGACGAGATCGTTGCCGGGGCCGCAGCCGTAGTCGAGGACGACCTGATCCTCGTGGTCGCCGTACAGCCGCATCAGCTCGCGGAACATCGGGTACTGGCGGAACCGCCAGTCGAGGTAATCGAGCGAGCGGCGCGCGGAGCCGAACGGGATCGAGTTCACCGTGTAGTCGGTCCAGTACGCCTGCGTCTCGGTCGGCTCGGTGCCGTCGGCGCTGCGGATCGGCACCGCGCGCTCCAGCCGCGGCGAGCGCAGCCGCAGGTACATCCGCGGCGCCCAGTCCCGGACCACGCGGCGGGCCATCGGTCGCGCGCGCCCGAGCCACAGGCGCACGGTGTCTTCGACGGATGGGCTCACTGCCCGCCTTGTAGCGCGCCCGCCGCGCCCCCGGCAACGGGTAACGCGGTAGCCTGCGCACCGCATGACCACCGTCGTCTCGATCACCTCGATCGCGGTGCAGCGGGACAGCCGCACGCTGAAGATCGCGGCGTCGCTGGCGCGAGCGGGCTACCGATCGATCGTCGTCGAGACCGAGACCAGCAAGGACGCCGCCGAGCTGCCGTTCGAGGTGATCTCGCTCGGCAAGGCCCCGTCGGTGATCCGCGATGGCCAGCAGGCGCGGCGCGAGGGCGCGCTGGAGTGGCTCCGCCAGGTCGTGCTGCGCTCGCCGTCCGCGTACGAGGCGGCGCGGGCCGTCCGCTACTTCTACCGGTTCAACCTGCCGCTGTTCGCCGCGCTGCCGCCGGCGGACCTGTACTACCTGCACGCGCCGTATCAGTTCCCGGCGGTGGCGCTGGCGGCGCGGCGCCACGGCGCGCCGATCATCTACGACGCGCACGACTTCTACCCGGTGATCGACGATCGCCCGAGCCCGGTGGTCGGCTGGGTCGAGCGCCGGTGCGTCGCGGCCGCGGCCGAGG
>Ga0163144_10005145_pt1 | contig 29168 bp, 21 predicted proteins | sample OliLak19BULKMAT1_FD_123175 | JGI IMG/M metagenome (GOLD analysis project Ga0163144, IMG submission 123175) | Freshwater microbial mat bacterial communities from Lake Vanda, McMurdo Dry Valleys, Antarctica - Oligotrophic Lake LV.19.BULKMAT1 | ecosystem: Environmental > Aquatic > Freshwater >...
CCTCAATTTGATGCTTTAGAGCGTCAAATTGGCTGAAGTTCGGGGAAATTCTTCCCTCAGATGATTGGGCTGAGTACCGGTCAAAATCTTGTTTTTCCCTCAAATAGGGGCTGAGTAGTTACCAAGAAGGACACGGCAATGCCATGTCCCTACAATGTACCGCAAAATGCTTATGCTGGAACTAATCCCCAGCGGCAGCCGCAACCTTCACCCGTGATGGGATGGTCTTGCGCGACATACTCATAGTCAGACCAACCGCCACAATCCCCATAATGGCCGCGCTGATGAATACGCCGTGGTAATCGCCCAATCGCTCACGGAAGAACCCGCCCGCGAACGCCGCGATGCCCGCCCCCAGCATGTGTGAAAAGTAAATCCAGCCGTAAATCGTCGCCAGAGATTTACGCCCGAATCGCTGCGCCGTCAGATTGACCGTCGGCGGCACAGTCGCCACCCAGTCGAAGCCGTAGATGATGGAAAATATCAACATCCCCTGCATCTGGAGGATGAACGGCAGCGCCATCAGCGACAAGCTACGGAAGCCGTAGTAAATCGCCAAAAGTGTACGGTTGTCATAGCGTTCGCTCAGATAGCCCGAAATCAGCGAACCAATCATGTTCATGATACCCATGAGCGCCAGCGCCCAAGACATTTCGGCCTTAACGAAACCGTGTTCAAGCGCGTGAGGGAGTAGATGCGTGCCAATCATGCCATTGGTGGTATAGCCGCACACGAAAAAACTTCCCGCCAATAGCCAGAAATCCCGCGTTTTGAGCGCTTCACGCATAGAGGTCGAACGATTATCTGTGACTGTTGAAATGCTTGTCGTCTCGCCATATGCGCTGAGTTTGGCGTCTTCTGGTTGGTCGCGCATGAAGAATACAATCACCACCGCTGCCCCAGCACAAATCGCTGCCAGCGTCCAGACCAGTGCTTGCCAGCCGAACTGGTCGTTAACCCCAATCAACAGTGGCAGGAAGATGAATTGGCCTGCCGCCGCCGCCGCGCTGAACACCCCCAGCACCACGCCCCGATATTTATTAAACCAGCGGCTGGCGATGGTCGCGCCCAACGTACCAGAGATTGCCCCCGTACCTAGCCCCACCAGCACACCCCACCACAGATGAAACTGCCAGAGTTCAGTCATCTGGGTCATGGCGGACAAGCCAATCACAATCAGGGTCAGGCCAGCCAACATCATGCGGCGCGGGCCAAAACGATTCAGCATCATGCCGCCCAACGGCGCACCGAAGCCGAAAATGAACAGGCTAATGGCGATAGCCGCCGAGATATCAGTACGCGACCAGCCCAACTCGGTTTCCAATGGGGTGATGATAACCCCCGGCGCGTTGCGGACACCCGCCGCTGAAAGCATTCCAACAAAGGTGACGATCAAGATAATCCAAGCGTAATGCAGGCGTTGTGCGCGCATGGGAGAAGTTTCTTTCGTAGTTACAATGGGATAGTTTAGACTGTACAGCCGTCATAAACCGGTCACAAGAACCACTTTAGCCCATCAATGCAGACCACTTATTAACCCATACCGCCCTACACCCCCCCGCACACAACCGCTATAATCGAAGCTATGTCTTGAAATCGGATGATGACTCACACACACCATGACCCCATTCTACGGTGCTAACGAGGGCTATGTCCTCGAACTTTACGAACGTTTCCGCGCAAACCCAGAGTCGCTAGACCCCCAGACGCGGGCATTTTTCGCCGCGTGGTCTCCTGAAGTCGTTGAGGATGGCCTCGTTGCCGTCTCGACAGGTCAGGTGAGCGCAACCGCCGCAGTCGATACCCAACGCTTAATGCAGCGAGCCGTCGGCGCGGTCAATTTCGCGCAGGCCATCCGACAATTCGGCCACGTCCAAGCCAATATCGACCCACTCGGCTCAGAGCGCCCCGGCGACCCCGAACTCGACCCGGCCTTCCACGGCATTACGTGGGACGACCTCAACGGCCTGCCCGCCTCGCTGATTGGCGGCCCTATCGCCGCGCACAGCGCAGATGCTTTCGAGGCGATTTATAAGCTGCGTCAGGTCTATTGCGGCACAATCGGTTTCGACAACGACCACATTCGCATCCCCGATGAGCGTAACTGGTTGCGCGAAGCAGCAGAATCAGGCCGCTACCGCTACGACTGGTCAGAGGAGAGTTCGGTCAATATCCTTGACCGGCTGGCACAGATTGAAGCCTTTGAGCAGTTCCTCCAGAACACCTTCCCGACCAAATACCGCTTCTCGGTAGAAGGTCTGGATACCATGATCCCGATGCTGGATGAAATCATCCGGCTGTCGGGCGGCACGAGCATGAATACGATTGCGATTGCGATGGCGCACCGTGGCCGCCTGAACGTGCTGACGCATATCATGGGCAAGCCCTACGCGCAAATCCTGAGCGAATTCCGCGATACCTTGCTGCAAGATGACATCGGCACGACCCACGGCGACGTGAAGTATCACAAGGGCGTGCGTTATCAGGTCGGGCTGAATACCAACGGTCAGCCGCTGATTGTGACCATGCCGCCTAATCCCAGCCACCTCGAAGCCGCTAACCCGGTTGCCATCGGGATGGCACGCGCTGCTGGGACGAAAACAGATCACGCTGGCCCGGCCAAATTCGATCCCAGCCAGACCATGCAAATCCTCATCCACGGCGATGCAGCCTTCCCCGGTCAAGGAATCGTGGCTGAAACCTTTAATATGTCTCAAGTCCCCGGCTATTGGACGGGCGGCACGACCCATATCATCGCCAATAATCAGGTCGGATTCACCACCCTCCCCAGCGACGGGCGCAGCACGTTATACGCCAGCGACCTCGCCAAAGGGTTCAAAGCACCGATTCTGCACGTCAACGCCGACGATCCCGCCGCCGTGATTGAAGTGGCGCGTATCGCGTTTGGGTATCAACAGCAGTTCGAAAAAGACATCGTGATTGACCTCATCGGCTACCGCCGTTATGGTCATAACGAGATGGACGAGCCGATGTATACCCAACCGGTGATGTATAAGGGCCTTCGCGCCCATCCCACCGTCCGCCATCTCTGGGCGGATATGTTGATTGGGCGCGGCAACCTCCTCAAAGAGCAAGCGGGCGGCATGTACGATAAGCACACCGTCACCCTGCAAACCATTTATGACACCCTGCCCGCGCCAGAAGCCATGAAGCCGGAGCGCCCGCCAGAGCCGCCGCGTGGGGCAGCCGCATCGGTCATCACCGCCGTCGATTTTGAGGCGTTGGCTGACCTCAACCAAAATCTCGGCCAAATCCCGGACAGCTTCAACTTCACATCGGTGCGCTTCAAGAATACCCTCGCAGACCGCCGTAAGGCGTTTGATACGCCAGATGAGGCGCGAATCGATTGGGCGGCGGCGGAAGAATTGGCCTTCGCCTCGATTTTGTCAGAAGGCACGCCCATCCGTCTAACCGGTCAAGACTGCGAACGCGGCACGTTCAGCCACCGCCACGCGGTACTGCGCGATGCTCAGCGGCGAGAAGTTTGTCCCGCTGCACGCCCTACCGCAAGCCAAAGCTACGTTCGAGGTCTATAACAGCCCGCTTTCAGAAGAAGCGGTGTTGGGCTTTGAATATGGCTACAGCGTGCAAGAGCCGGGGCGGTTGGTCATCTGGGAGGCGCAATATGGCGACTTCGCCAACACCGCGCAGGTGATTATCGACCAGTTCATCATGTCTGGGCGCGAAAAGTGGGGGCAAGCCCCATCACTGATGATGTTGCTGCCGCACGGCGCAGAGGGCGCAGGCCCCGACCACACTTCGGCGCGTCTGGAGCGTTATTTGCAGATGGCGGCCAATACCAACGTCCGTATTTGCTATCCGACCACCGCCGCGCAGTATTTCCATCTGCTGCGCCGTCAGGCCTTGTTGCTGACCACCGACCCTCTGCCATTGATTGTGATGTCGCCCAAGTCACTGCTCCGTAAGGACTCGGTGAAGTCCACCGTCATGGAACTGGCGACAGGGCGTTGGCGTCCGGTCATCGGTGACAATGAGGTTGACCCGCTGGAAGTCACCCGTCTGGTGCTGACCAGCGGCAAGCTGTATTATGACCTTGTAGAGAGCGAACACCGCGTCGCCAATCCGCATGTCGCCGTCGCCCGCGTCGAACAGCTTTACCCGTTCCCCAAGGCCGATCTGTTGGGCATCATCAACACCTACCCCAACCTTAAGCAAGTGGTCTGGGCGCAGGAAGAACCGCGCAACATGGGCGCATGGGATTATATCGGGTGGCGTCTGCGCCGTCTGATTGGCTCATCGTTGGCGATGTTCCCCATCGGGCGCCGCCGCAGTTCCAGCGCCGCCGAAGGCTCTAAAAACGCCTTCTTCGCCAACCAACAGCTTGTGGTGAAGGACACCTTCACTTGGAACCCAGAAGATTAACGAGGAGACAGCCCGCGCATGAGCCTAGAGATTAAAGTCCCTGAACTGAGCGAGTCGGTGGCCGATGCAACCGTCTCTGAATGGACAAAAAACGTCGGTGATTCGGTCAAGGCTGGCGATGTGCTGGTCATCCTAGAAACAGATAAGGTTTCGGTGGAAGTCGCCGCCGAATCTGACGGCGTATTGGGCGCGATTCTGTCGCCCGCTGGTACAGATGTGAAGGCCAAACAGGTCATCGGCACATTGGAGGCCGGCGGCACAACCGTCGCAGCCGCGCCCGCCGCTGCCCCACAAGCTGCCACGCCCGCCCCTCAAGTCGCCGCGCCTACGCCCGCACCGACTGAGGCTAAGCCCATCCCCGCCACCGCGACCCCTGTCGCGCAACGGGTGGCCGCTGCTCACAATGTCGATGTCGCCCAAGTCCCAGCGGCGGGCAACAAAGTGACGAAATCTGATGTGCAGAATTACGTCGCCGCGCAAACCGCGCCTGTCGTCGCCACCAAAGTCATCCAACCCGCTGTATCCATCGCTCCAGCAGGCTTCACGGTGAATATCGCCGCTGGTCGCCGTGAGGAGCGCATCCGCCTGACTCGCCGTCGCCTGACCATCGCCAAACGCCTACTCGAAGCGCAATCCACCGCCGCCCTGTTGACCACCTTTAACGAGGTTGATATGAGCGCGGTGATGGCGATTCGCGCCAAGCGCAAGGAGGCCTTCCAGAAGAAATATGGCGTCGGCCTCGGATTCAATTCGTTCTTCGTGAAGGCGGTCATCGGTGCGCTGAAGGCGTTCCCAGTGGTCAATTCCGAGATGCAAGGCAACGAGTTGTTGATGAAGCACTACTATGACATCGGTATCGCCATCGGCGCGGAAGACGGTTTGGTCGTCCCCGTGTTGCGTGACGCAGATAAGTCGAGCTTCGCGCAAATCGAACAGCAAATCAAGGACTACGCCGGTCTGGTCAAGGCTGGGACGCTCCCGCTTGAGGCGTTGATGGGCGGCACATTCACCATCACCAATGGCGGCGTGTTCGGTTCGATGATGTCCACCCCGATTTTGAACCCGCCACAAGTCGCCATCCTCGGCCTGCACGCGATTAAAGACCGTGCCGTGGTGGTGGACGGTCAGATCGTCGTGCGCCCCATAATGTACACCGCCCTGACCTACGATCATCGCGTGATTGACGGGCGCGAGGCGGTTCAATTCCTCGTCAGAATCAAGGAACTCATCGAAGACCCCGAAAACCTGCTGATTGAAGGGTAATCCCATCAGCAGAATATGATAGACATGAAAGCAAGACCGGCTAATGCGCCGGTCTTGTTATTTTGGCTCATGTTCAGACGCCGTGAAACGTAGGGACGCCCTTCTGGGCGTCCGCCTGTTCCAAAAACGGACGGCAAGAATGCCGTCCCTACACCACGCGATTTGAACATGAATCGTTGTTTTTTGGGTTATACTAATGGAGGGATGATTTAAAATCCAAACGATTATTTGGGTGTTTTTTATGCTAAAACCCCGATCAAAGATCGTTTGGATTTGTTTCGATTTCCCCATAAGGTTAATCTGTAAGTTTTTGAGGGTAAAACGATGGTGTTCCAAGACATTACTCAACAAGCACCTCCCGCCCTGTTGACATTAGACGCTTACCTCAAGATGCCTCACAAGCGCATCGAGATTCTAAGCGGGCTGGTTAAAGTTAAACAAAATTATCTCAGGGAATATTTTCACAACGCTTAGTAATTATGTTGATACTAAAATCGGCGTCGTGCTACCCGACGGCGCAACTTTCTTGATGTTCTCCCCGCACAAAGGTTTGAAAGACACGTTTGAGCCAGACGCGGCCTATGTCAGCGCACAGGACTATATCCCGATGCCCGACCCATCGAAACCCTATCCCGGCGTCCCAACCTTAGCGGTTGAGGTCGTCTCGCCGGGGGATGATGCGGACGACCTCGATTACAAAGTCCAGACGTATCTGGAAAAAGGCACACGAGAAGTCTGGGTAGTTTATCCCAAAACCCAGCGCATTTATCAGCACAAACGTGAAGGCCTGCCGTCGCTTCGCCTCTATACCGACCTCACAGACGCGCTTGATTGTGAAGCCTTATTCCCCGGCCTGACTCTCACCCTCGCAGAGATTTTCGATCTCCCGACATGGATTCAGGCACAAACCGGGGAATAGATTTTTCTATTTCACCTTCAAATCGCGGCGAAAAGTAGTCAAGACCTCGACGCCGGTTTCGGTGACGACCACATTATCCTCAATGCGGACGCCGCCCACCCCGGCCACATAAATCCCCGGCTCAACCGTGAAAACCATCCCCGGCTCCAAGACGCTCTGATTGCCCGCCGCCATCTGCGGCAACTCGTGGACTTCCAAGCCCAGACCGTGGCCGAGGCGATGGAAGAAATATTGACCGTAGCCCGCCGCCTCAATCACATCACGGGCGGCCTTATCGACAGCATCACACGACACGCCGGGCTTGGCGGCTTTAATCGCGGCGCGATTGGCGGCCAATACCGTGTCATAGATTTTCTTCTGCTCATCTGTCGGCGTGCCGATGATGAAGGTGCGGGTGATGTCGGCGGGGTAATCCCCGAACTTGCCGCCGAAATCGATCAGCAAAAATTCGCCCTCTTGCAAGGCGCGGTCACTGACACTGCCATGCGGCATCGCGCTATTCGGGCCGGTCTGAATCAACGCGGGGAAGGCGTAATTGGTGCAACCGTGCATGAGCAACAACTCATCCAGCTTGCGGGCGATTTCCTTCTCGGTATAGCCCGGCTGCACCCAGTCCAGCAGATTATCCAGCGCGTCTTGGCTACGACCTATGGCGTCGCGCATCAAGGCGATTTCGTTGCTGTCCTTATTGGCGCGTAAATCCAACAGGCGCTTCCCCATCGACACGCGCTCAAGGCTGTTGTCGGCCTTCTCAAAGGCGCGGTCTTCAAACACGCGCATAGTGTTGTCATCTACGCCCAAACGCTTCCCAGTCAAACCGAGGTCGCGGATGGCGGCGTCAAATGCCCCTTGATAGCCGTCCTCGTCCGTCCATGTGAACACGCGGAATTCGAGGTCAGGATGATTCTGGATCACCGGCACTTCCAGAATCGGCGCGATGATCGACAGATTATCACCTGTCAGAATCGCGATCAGCGGGCGCTCTGACAGGTGAAAATGTAGCCCCGTGTAATAGGTCAGGTTCGCGCCGGGGACGAGTGCCACGGCATCGACTTCGGATAAGGTTTTAATTTTCTCGCGGCGTTTTGCGTAATCCATAAGATTTTCCCACCTCTTAGACGGTGATTGTTCAGCGGCGCATGGTGCGATTATACCAGCGCTGCATATAATGGTGGTCTCGAGTTGATATGCCCGTTGATAGGGTGTGTTGTGATTGCGATTTGGTTATTTCCCCCTCTCCCCCTGTGGGATAGGGGCAGGGGTGAGGGGTGAATTTTAATGTTCCGACGCATCGTAATTTTCGGCGTGGTCGCCGTCGTTTTATCGGCCGGCCTATTTCTAGACCTCCGCGCCCACGGGCTGGCATGGCAATTCTTCTGGTCAGTCACAGGTGAGGAACAACCGCTGGCACAAATACGCGGCGTCATCGAATGGACGGGCAATATCGTCCGCCCCCAGCCGTCATTTGACCCGGTTGTGCCGATACAGCATACCGGCGAACGTCCTTACGGAATCAATACCTTCCTCCAGCTAGAACCCGACCCCGCCAAAGTCGAGCAGCAACTCCGGCAAATCAGCGACATCGGATTCGGTTGGATTCGACAAGAATTCCCGTGGGAGGACATCGAAATCCACGCCAAAGGCGACTTTGATGACAGCCGTAACGTTGACGCCATCGGAATCATCAGCGCGTGGGACAAATATGACCGGATGGTCGATTGGGCGGACGAATACGGCATCCAGATTCAAGCCCGCCTGAGCAACCCGCCGCGTTGGGCGCAAATCAGCGAGGACGCGGGCGATATGGCTCCACCCGCCAATGTGCAAGATTATGTCGATTTCGCCGTCGCGGTGGCCGAGCGCTATCAGGGGCGCGTGCAATATTTCCAAATCTGGAACGAACCAAACATCTACCCAGAATGGGGCGACCTCGACCCCGTAAGTCCTGAGCGCTATACCGACTTACTCTGCCAGACCTATACCGCTCTGAAAGCCGTAGATCCGAATATCGTGGTCATCAGCGGGGCGCTTGCGCCAACCGTCGCCCTTAGTGAGCGCGACTTGAACGATTTCGTATTCCTAGAGCGCATGTACACGGCAGGCGCGGGCGAATGCTTCGATGTCTTGTCGATGCAAGGCTACGGACTCAACAGCGGCCCGCCGGATAAGCGGATGCGCCCGACCACGGTCAATATCAGCCGCAACCTCTATATCCGCGACATCATGGTCAAGCACGGCGACGCGCACAAACCCATCTGGTTGAGCGAGGCGGCGTGGAATTCCGTCCCGTCCGAGGCCGACTACCCCGACACTATCGACGCCCGTTATAACTTCGGCCAAATGACTCAGGAACAGGCCGCCCGCTATATGCCGCTGTTTTATGAGCGCACCCAGCGCGAATGGCCGTGGGTCGGGGTCGTGAATTACTGGTTCTTCACCCTCCCAGACGACAGCCGCAAAGATGAGTCGATGTACTATTTCCGCATGGCAGAACCCGACTTCACCGCCGAAAAACCATCGTTCAGCGGGCTGCCGGTCTATGCAGCCATGCAAAACTATCTCGCCAACATCACGCCAACGCTGTATCAGGGCGTGCATCAGGCCGATGACCATTACGCTATCACCCGTGATGGAGAGCCAGAATCAGCGGATGGCGCACAATTTGATACGGCGCTACGCGGCATCGAAATCAGCTTTAAGGCCGAAGGGACGGGCGTGGTCGTGCGCTGGAAAGGCGATAAAATCCTCGTCATCAAGGATGGTGAGGATACTGCCTATCGGTCAGACGGCCAGACATGGGAAGAAATCTCGCTGTGTACGTGCGTGACACCACAGACCTTCAACGTGCAAATCGTCGTCCCTCAAGATGGCACACCGGCCTTGTTCGACAGCGTGACAGTCTACGACCACAGCGGACGCAATCTGGCGATTGGGGTGGGTATTTTAGCGTCGATTCTCGTCTTAGCAGTCTGTATCTGGGTGCGACGGGGATAGCCGCACCCAGTTTTTTAAACATGTGTTCCACAGAACAATTGTTTGCTATACTCTTACGAACGGTCACACATGATTTGAGGAGGATATTTTGAACAAGCTTGCAAACAACCCACTTCAAAACCCACAATCTCCTTTTGAACGGATCAAATTGACTGACCCAGACGGGCATGAATTCTGGTCAGCACGCGATCTCATGCCTGTACTTGAATATGTAAGCTGGCAAAAGTTCACTAATGTCTTATTCAAAGCACAAATTGCCTGTGAGAACAGTGGCAATAATCCAACAGACCATTTTATCCAAGCGGTTAAAATGGTTCCCATCGGCTCAGATGCAAAGCGTGAAGTCGAAGACATGCACTTATCGCGCTATGCTTGCTATCTGGTCGTGCAAAATGCAGACCCAAACAAAGAAGTCGTTGCGCTGGGGCAAACGTATTTCGCCGTCCAGACGCGCCGCCAAGAATTGACCGATAAAAATCCGCTGACCGAACTGACCGAAGATCAACGGCGTTTGGGCTTGCGCCAACGAATCAAGCACCAGAACACGGATTTGGCTTCTGCGGCGAAAAATGCAGGCGTGGTTAACACCAAAGATTTTGCGATCTTTCAAAATCATGGCTATCAAGGCCTCTATAACGGCCTGACGGCGGAAGCGATTCACCGGAAAAAGAAACTCAAGAAAAGTCAGCACATCCTTGATCACATGGGGACGACGGAACTCGCTGCTAACCTTTTCCGTAGTACGCAGGCAGAGGACAAGCTTCGCCGAGATCAGATTCAAGGGCGAGACGCGGCAAATCAAGTTCACTTTCAAGCGGGTCTGGTCGTTCGACGCGCAATTGCGGAACTTGGCGGCACGATGCCGGAAGATTCACCGAACGCGGACAGCATCAAGAAATTAGAGCGTGAAGAAAAGAAACGCCTCACCGCGCCTAAGGTAAAAAGTCAAACGGACAACTAACGATAGTTATCGAATGGGCTGCCTTCTTGAGAGATGCAGCCTCAGATTTTCACCATACTCAACAAAAAACCAACATTTAACTTTATTGAAATCTATCGAACATTCGTTATACTCCCCGCATCGTAGAACATTACGGGGGATGTTAAAAGATGTCTGATATTCACATGGAAACCGTCCTACCCGTCTCACCGCAGACGGCCTATAGCTTATTCTCTCACCCTAATTTGCTTGAACAATGGCTGTGCAATACCGCCCACCTCGAAGTCCGTACCGGAGGCTCATACTATATCTCCTGTAGCGATGGGTGGTGGGCGGTGGGCAAATATACTGCCGTAGAATTGAATCAACACCTTGCCCTCACATGGCTGTCAGATGGTGCGCCATCGGCCACCCATGTTGCTGTCACGTTTACACCAGAAGCTGACGGCACCCGCCTCACCCTCCATCATACGAGCGATGAGTCGTCCGGCTGGACGGATGAGATGTGGGCTGCCCTTCAGGAAGGGTGGACAACCAACCTCGCCGATCTCGCCTATTTCATCGAAACCGGACTCGACGCCCGCTTCATGCGCCGCCCAATGATGGGCATTAATTTTGAACCGTTGACGCCGGAACTCATCACCAAATTACACAGCCCCGTCTCGAAAGGTCTGGGTCTGTCCGGCGTAGTTGAGGGCAGTGGCGCGTCTAACGCTGGACTCAAAGCCAACGATATCATCGTCGGCATGGATGGAACACCCATCGCCCATTTCAGCGACCTCACCGTCGTGATTCAACAGCACTCGGCGGGAGATACTATCCCCGTAGAGTTTTATCGCGGACAAGACAAGCACACCGTTCAGATGACGTTCGGGCAGCGCCCGACGCCCAAACTCGCAGAGTCGCAAGCCGCATTAACGACTCTGATGCGCGAGGCGGTCAACGCCGTCTGTGCTGAGTTGGACGCGGCTGTAGACGGCGCAAGTGAAGCCGAGATGTCGGTCAACCCTGCCGCCGGAGAGTGGAGCGCCAACCAGACCTTAGCGCATTGTATCTGGACGGAGCGCTGGTCGGCCTTCAACATCTGGGGGCTGGCGGGCGGCGACGGGCATGTGCCGTGGGTCGGCAATCAAGCCAACCAAATCGCTGGGATTCTGGCGACTCAACCCACCGGCGCAGCGCTGGTTGCTGAACTCAAGCGGGCGCTCAACGAACTCCCCCCGATGATTGAAGCGCTTGACCCCAGTATGGTGAGCAACCCAGCGCTATTCAAGCAAATCGCCATGCTCAACAGCGATGTCGGCGGACACGTCCGCGAACACCTCGCCCAAATCAAATCCGCCATCGCCTCCGCCCGTCAGCCCGTCCCAGCCTAAGACATTTCTCCCCTCACCCCCTGCAAACTGTCGCCAAAATCTTGTACACTGAGGCGATGGTTTGATGGGGGTGAGGCGCGTCTGTGAGAAAAATTTTACTGTTGGTCGGGTTTTGGCTGATTGCCACGCCGTTGTTGTTAGAGGTGGTGGTACGGGTAGCCGTGCCGATGCTATCGCCGTATCTGCAATTGGTGGCGGAGCGCGTGACCACCGGCAAAGCGCTGGACATCAACCGAATCGGCTTGATGACCACCGATATTGACCACAATTTCATGATGCTCCCCAACATCGACAATCAACTCTATGGGCCGGGGCCCGGCATCGCCTTCCATGTCAGCACCGTGCAGGTGCAAGGCAGTCGGATGGGATTCCGCAGCCGCCCGTTCACCTTAGGCGACCCCATCGGCGCGATGGTGGTTGGGGATTCGTTCTCGTTTTGCTTCACCGAATTTGAAGACTGTTGGGTGACCCGATTCGACCACTCTACTGGCTTGCCCACTTTCAACACCGGGCAAGGGTCAACCGGCAGCGTCAGCCATTGGCGCTTCATCGACACTTTCGGGCGCACCTTCGAGCCGCCGCTGGTGATTTGGCAATTCTGGGTCAACGACTTCAACGAAGATTATCAGTTGGCCGTCCTGCGCGGCGAGACGCCAGAATCCTCAGTGACAACCGTCGTCCCAGATTACCCCGATGAGGGCGGCGCGATTTTGCGCTGGTTGCGTTCCAATTCGGTAGCATGGTCACTGTTAGAAGTCAGTCTGCGCGGCGAGTCGGCTTATATCAGCGACTTTGAAAAGTATCACTTCAGCCGCCCCTATACCGTTCAATATAACGGCCATACCCTGAACTTCGGTCAGAATTATGAGCGTATCGTCTCAAAGATGGACGACCCGCGCATCAGCGCCGGTATCCCGATGACCCGTGATGCGCTGGCGCAAGCCAAAGCCGCTGTTGAGGGGTGGGGCGGTAAACTGGCGGTGATTATTCTGCCGACCCGCGAGGAAGTCTATCGCGACCTGACCGCGCCGATTATGGGCGAGGAGGCCGTGAATCAGTTGGGCGATCCGCGCCGCATGATGGATGACATTTGCGCCGAGCAAGGCTTGACCTGTCTCGACTTGCTGCCGATTTTCCAAACCTATGCCGAGCGTGGCGAACACCTGTATTACACCGACGACATGCACCTCAACTCCACCGGCAACGCGATTCTGGCTGGAGAGGTCGAGGCGTGGCTACGCGATATTGATTACCTACCACAAATCCCATAGGGGCGTAGCGCCCCTATCCAAACCCACAAAAATGTAGGGACGCCCTTCTGGGCGTCCGCCTGTAAATCATATAAACGGACGGCAAGAATGCCGTCCCTACAAGGACACGACTATGGCAAAAACCCTATTTGAACTGCTAGAAGCCCTATCCGATGACGAGGTGCTGTCCGTCACAGGCGACACCATGATTAACGCGCCGGTGGTCGAATCTACCGACGATTTGCGGCCGGGGGGCGTATTCGTCGCCCGCAAAGGCCGCAGCACCGACGGCCATAAGTTCATCCCAAAGGCGATTGAATTGGGCGCGAGCGCAATTTTCGGTGAACAAGACATCACCGGCCTGAGCGTCCCGTATGTGCAACTGCGCGATACACAAGCCGCGTTGGGCAAAATGGCCGCCGCCTATTATGAATTCCCGTCCCAGCAATTGGTCATGATTGGCGTGACCGGCACGGACGGCAAGACCACCACCAGCACGATGATTCACAGCATCCTGAAATTGTCGACGGGCGGCAGCACCGGCTATATCTCGACCATTGCGGCGGACATCGGCGGCACGGAACTCGATACTGGGCTGCACGTCACTACTCCGGGCGCCCCGCAAGTTCAAGCGATTCTGGCGCAAATGGTCGAAAACGGCCTCTCGCACTGCGTCCTAGAGATGACCAGTCACGGACTCGCACAAGGCCGCCTGATTGGGGTAGACATCGACGCGGCAGTTGTGACCAACATCACCCATGAGCATCTGGACTACCACGGCAACTGGCAAAATTACCGCGACGCCAAAGCCACGATGTTCACCATGCTCAAGAACAGCACCTATAAATCTGGCGTGCGCGTGCAGTCTGATTTCGAGCCGTATGCGCCAGAATCGCACATCCCGAAAATCGCCATCATCAACGCAGATGACCCCGGCGCGATGTCGCTGATGGACATCCCCACCGATGTGCGCGTGACGTATGGCATCCACAATGACGCCGATTGTAAGGCGGAAAATATCGACTTGCGCCCTGACGGGGCATCATTCAATATCGGGTCGGCGCGGTTTGACCTGAACTTGGTCGGCGCGTTCAACGTCTATAACGCGCTGGCGGCGATTGCCTTAGCGCGGGCGTTGGGGGTCAATTACAAAACGATTTACGCGGGACTGACTGCGATTAAGCAAGTCACGGGGCGGATGCAAGCGATTGATGAAGGCCAAAACTTCACAGCGATGGTCGATTTCGCCCACACGCCCAATGCGCTCAAGGTCGCGTTAGAGGCGGCACGCACCCTGATTCAACCCGGCAAGCGCGTGATTGCTGTGTTCGGATGCGCCGGTTTGCGCGATGTCGAGAAGCGCCGCATGATGGCCGAGACGTCCGTCCATGTCGCGGACATCACCATCATGACCGCAGAGGACCCGCGCACAGAATCGCTGGACGCGATTCTGCAAATCATGGCCGACGCCGCGACCTCACAGGGCGGGGTAGACGGTCAGACCTTCTTCCGCGTGCCAGACCGGGGTGAGGCGTTGTATGTCGCTTGCCAAATGGCGCAGCCGGGGGATATTGTCATGGCGTGCGGCAAAGGCCACGAGCAGAGCATGTGCTTCGGGACGATTGAGTACCCGTGGGATGACAGAGACGCCTTGCGCGCCGCGCTCAAAGGCGAACCCTTAAAAACCCTCCCTACTGCTAAACTTTAACAGAGCTACTCTCTGCTGTTTGGGATAAATTTGGGATATTTTCTGGCGTTAAGGGAGGAGCAGGCGGAGTTTGGGATATAGGTTGGGATATATTCGCAGACGCGCCCGCGCCTCTCACGGCGATTTCTGCGATAATCACCGACAAATAGGCCGCGATTGCGAATACCAATAGGCCAATCCCGCCCAAAACGACGAATCCAACTTGGTCTGGGGCGGCGGCCATCGTATTAAAGACGACGGTCAACCATATAACCCCGCCAACCAACGCCAACAAGCGTAGGCCGAGCGCGACAAACAATGTCACCCCACGAAACCGAACTGAGGCTGCCGCTGCAACCGCTATCCCTACCGCCATGAACGAATCAACCACCGTCCATAGGATGGTCAAGGCCAGCAAAATCAGCAGATGGCCTTGATGCAACGATTCAAGGCCAAAATCTTGGTTGATTTGGCGGAAAAACGCATAGGCCATCGCCACCAACCCCAGCCGTAAGACGACCACAAAGGCGAGGTCACGTCGAAAAGTCCAGAAGGCGGCCAAGATTTTGCCGCGTGCGATGGAACGGGAGGGCTGACCGGTCAGGATGAGCAAATCCCACGTCTGGTGACGGTGTTCGCGCCGCATACTTTCCGCTGCCAAACCAGAGGCCACCAGCGTGACCACCAGCGATTGCGCGACGTTCATCGCAATCAAGAGGATGATTGCCGCACTAACCACGTTCTGGAGGGCGCGGTGCAAATCGGTTTCCGGCGGGATTTCGCGCATATCGACCCCGGCCAACGTCAAAACCACCACAATCACTGCGGTTAACAGGGCGGGGACGAGCATCAGCACCGCCACCCAAATCCACAATGTCCCGCTTCGATTGGTTTCTAGGACATGTTTCTGATGGCGGCGTTCCGCTGTATAAATCGGGCTTTTCACGGGATGAGGCCGATCTCTTTCGCTTGATCCCAACTCAGTTTGCCTTTGCCTTGTGACGGCTGTTGGGTCAAATCGCTGAGGCTATCGAAATCGAACAGGCCGCTATCCCCGTCATTATCGCTTCCAAACAGCGTATCGAGGTCAAGGTCTTCAATCGGGTCGAGCATGATATTGGCTTCTGGCTCATCCACACCGGAATTGGAGTCGATGATTTCAGCTTTTGCCAGCGGCATCTCGAATGGATCATCCAGCTTAATCGGCTTGACGTGCATCGTGCGCCGGATGGCTGGCTCTGAGGACGGACGCGCCACCTCCCAGATGAACGCGCCCGCGCCGATAATCGCAATCACATCTTCAGTAGCGCGGCGTCCAAACCGGTTGACCGCGCCGAAATTGCGCTGACCGCCTTGTCCGTCATAGACGATACAGATGAAGTGGTGCAACCCAGCCGACAACACGAATACATCGTATTCTTCACCGTCAAAAAATTGGAGTGAGGAAAGTTGGCCGCCCAGCACATCCTTGACGCCCCGCCCCGTCGCCAATGACGGCGAAAGCGTATCAATCAGCAGTTCTTTGCTCAATGAGCCGGACAATCCGCGTTCGACCACCAGTTGGGCGGTGCGAGTCGCTAATAGAACGGAACGTGCGCCGACATCGACCTGTAGACGTTCCAGCACCGCACCCGCTGATTTAATATCTACTGGAGGGACGGGGCCAGCCGCTTCTGCCGCCACCACCGCAGCCGCAGCGGCTGGCCTACGCACTGCGTCGCGCACGCTGTTGCCATTCATCGCGGCTTCAATCGCACGGATGAACGCGGCTGGGTCAATCGGACGGCGCATGACCACGTAAGGCGCATCGCTCTCCAGAAATTCCGCCTCGTCTTCAGGGTCATCCTCATTCGACAGCACAATCACGCCCACATCCGGGCGCGACATACAGACCGCCGAGGCGATCACCGGGCCGGTGTCGTAATCCAACGCATACGCCGCAATCAACAGGGATGCCCCACCGTTTAATTCCGACATCGCTTGCGCCGCCGTTGGGACATCAACATGCGTGCAGGAAACATCAAGCAGCACAAGCGCACTGCGTAAGGCGCGCCCCGCCGCGCCTGTCGGGTCAAGTGTGATAATGCGTGGGATGTCCACCATTTTCGGTCTTCCTCAAGCTATGCCCAGCGCTAAATAGTTGTCCACAAAAAGCGTGTGCGTTTATTATAGACGCTCACAAACCGCCTACGCTATGTGTGTGATACGGGAAATCAGGTAAAATCTATATAAGTGTAGCCTAATTTAAATCATAAACGCATAAAGATACATTTCCTATTGGGCGGTCCGTACTCAAAATAGCGTGGTATCGGTCTGGTAGCGCATCTGGAAATTGAACAATTTTCGGTCTAAACTTATAGTTAAATCTGTAGTTTTATGTAGATCTTCGAGAATTCCGGAGTCTCAACCCATGAGTGCAACCCTATCGCGCCCCGTTTTACACACCCCGGTGGCGCTCTCTGCCCCAGCCCCGCGTCGTCTACTCATCTTGACGGCGGTCACAGTCATCTCAGTTTTGTTCGGCCTCTACCTCGCGCTGGTCTGGATTGGCACTGACCCCGACCAAGGGGAGGTACAGCGCTTATTCTATATTCACATGCCTTCGTTCTTTGGCGCATTCTTCGCCTTTGGCGCGGCACTAGTCGGCGGGATTCAATATCTCCGTACCCGCAATGCGCGTTGGGATGCACTGGCCGTCAGCGGTGTGGAAGTTGGGTTGGCGCTATCGCTGGTCAATCTGTTGACTGGTTCAATCTGGGCGCGTCCGATTTGGAATACGTGGTGGACATGGGATCCGCGCCTGACCTCTGCCGCCATCATGTGCCTCACATACGCGGCCTATCTGATGCTGCGCGGCGCGATGGAAAACCCCGACACACGCCGTCGTTTCTCGGCCATTTACGGCATCCTCGCGTTTTCAACCGTGATCCTGACGCTGATGATTATCCGTATTCGCCCCGATACCATCCATCCGGCAGTCATCGGCGCAAGCCCCCAAAATGCTGAAGGCGGATTCTCCGCTGGGGTCGGCACAGCCATCGCGTTACTGCCCAATCTGGTGATTTGGGGCATCTTAGTGCCGTGGGCGCTGATGTGGTGGCGCATCCGCCTACAAAATGCGATGGAATTTGTGGCCGCCCGTAAGGCCGCCATTGCCAATAGCTTGGAGGATTAAAACATGCCGCAAACGTCTGAATACTTGTGGTTGGGGATGGCCGTCATCGTCATCATCATGGGCGTACTGGTCGCCAGTTACTTCACCCGCACCCGTTCGCTCCAACGCGACATGGAAATGCTCGACTCGCTGGAAAAAGAATAGCGCTGGCAGACATAGGGATTCATTCTCACTCTAAAGAAGAATCTCTATGTTATCCATTTTTGAGATGGGTTCGGATGTAGGTTGGACATATCTCTAACAAGACAACGCCCAGATGACTTAAGGCTGCGTCAGCTTTAGCCCAATCTGTATCTGTCGCATTAACAATTGGCGGTTTCGGGGATGGAACTCCTAAAACAACTGCCACAAATTTTCTATCGCTAGAATCAATTGAACTTCCTATAGAAGGTAAAATCGCATAACCCTCTGAATCATAGACAATTTGAACCTCAATCAATCTTAAATCTCTAGGTTGTGTCTCAAGCTGATTAAGGATTTGCTCCGCAAGACCACCTTTTTTGATTTTTCTGCGATATTCTTTAAATATTTGATACTGCGAGTCAACGACCAGTAATTCATCCCCATCTCTAAAACCACTTAGCCAGTTCTGGCAAGCATGGCTACAGTTTAATTCATCAATTACGTTAATTGCATCTATGTCTTTATCTGCCATAAGCCAGACATTGGTATCAATCACCCATGTTTGTGAACTAGCCACCAGTCTCTAATTCCTTGATACGTTTTTGACGACCAGCATCCATCATTTTCTCTAAATCGCCCGACACATCTCCAAAAAAATCGTCAGGCCAGTTCCTAATCTGACCATAAGGAGTTAGCTCTACCTCTTGCATCTGTGATGTGTCCTCAGCACGAGTGGCGAAATAAAGTTTTAAGTTATCTGGGGTTGCAACCGAATTATATACTTCGGCTACGCGCCGTTGAAATCGCCTTAAGATATGTTCGCTGTGACTCTCAACAATCAGTTGTAACCGTCGAGTATCAGCAACATCTAACATTAAATCAGCGAGTTTGGCCTGTGCTAACGGATGTAGATGAAGTTCTGGCTGCTCAATAAGCAGAATTGACTCCTCAGGCACAAAGAACAAAGCCGTAATAATCGGCATGACTTGAGATACCCCAAAACCAATATCAATCAACGATGAATTCGTGGCTTGACCAGACACGCGAACATTGGCGGTGTAGTATCTTTTATCTCGATCTACCGCCTCCACGGTAAAGTTATCGAGTAGACCCAGTTCCTGTAAACTTTTTGAAACGTGTTCAATCAGCGTGAGTTTCTCACCTTTGCGCTTTTTCTCATGTGCTTGACGCGCAGAGCCAATCAAAACAGGTATAGCATTCTCACCTTGAGTCCCTATATCCGTTGGTGTTGAGCCTGTCCAAGTATAAGTACGTCGCGGATGATTGCGTAACGGACCGAGGTAATAAATACGCTCCATCAACGCTCGGAACTGCCGATTAAACTCTGTGAAATCTGGTTTATAAGAGTCAATTATCTCACTGGGGATGGCAAAACTATTTTCCGGCGCACGTAATAAAGGCGGTTGACCTCTCGTAATTTTAACACGCGGCGTCGTCACGCGATAAGAATCGTCTTTTCTTTCCATTTTGAAAAACATCGGTTCTGCTTGATTTTGCTTAACCTCATACGCCAAATTTTCAACGACGACGCTATCAATATCGCTACGCTTCCCCCATAAGACGCTATAAGATAACGCGGGATTAAGATATTTATTTTCTTCGGAAAAGGTAGCTGTTTCAGCTTTTGCAGTTTTCCATTCCAACCGCAACCCCATCTTTTGGGATTCGTCATGTTGGTATACAAGATCGCGATAACTTCCCAAATCAACGTAATCTCGCTCAGGATCGCCAAAATGAATCGCTTGGTTTCTATCAAAACTTGACGCTGTTTGTTTTAACATCAAAAGAGCTTGTAAAACGCTTGTTTTACCAGCACTATTTGTACCGAACAAAACCGTGATTTTGCCTAGTTTTAGGCGTAATGTAGCCCAAGTCTTAAATTTACTTAGTTCCATGTATGTAATCATGGGATGTTTACTCCAGACACTCTTGAAAGCAGTCTAAAAGGATTTTCATAATACATCCCTCCAGTTGAGATAGAGTGAGATTATCATGAAAATCCCTTGTGTGCTATTACGCGAACAGTTCCCTCAGTGGGATGCTAAACCCTGACAGCACATCGCCGCCCGTGAGTATCCTCAAAACTTATGCCTTCACGTTTGTGACCGCGCCATCGTCGGCTTGGCGGGCGGTGGCGGCATATTTCGCCAGCACGCCAGAGCGATAATTCGGGGCGGGTTGTACCCACGCCGCTTTACGCGCCGCCAATTCTGCCTCATCGACCAGTAATTTGATGCTGCGGGCGGCGGTATCTACCTCGATGATGTCGCCCTCATGGACTAACCCAACCGGGCCGCCCAACATCGCTTCCGGCGCGATATGACCGATGCACAACCCGCGAGTCGCGCCGCTGAAACGCCCATCGGTGATGAGCAAGACATCACGCCCCAAACCTTGACCGCTAATCGCGGCGGTCACGCCCAACATCTCACGCATACCGGGGCCGCCGACAGGGCCTTCATAGCGGATGACGACCACATCGCCCGCCACAATTTTCTCGGCTTGCACGGCGTCCATCGCGTCTTCTTCACGCTCAAACACGCGGGCGGGGCCGCGATGCAGCGTCGGCTCGTCACCTTTGAGCTTAATCACGCAGCCGTTGGGGGCGAGGTTGCCCTTGAGGATGACCAAGCCGCCCGATTCGTGTATGGGGTTTTCCAGCGTCGAAATCACCTTCTGACCGGGGGTTTCCACGCCGCTCTCGGCTTCCGCCGCCAACGTCTTACCCGTGACGGTTAGCGCATCACCGTGAATGTACCCGCCCTCTAACATGCGCTTTGCCAACAGACGGATGCCGCCCGCGTTGTGCATATCGACGGCGTTATATTTGCCCGTCGGCTTCATATCGACCAACAGCGGCGTGCGCGAGGAAATCGCCTCGATGTCGTCAATCGTGAAGGGGATACCGGCCTCACGCGCAAAGGCCAGTGTGTGCAGGACGGCATTGGTGCTGCCGCCACTGGCCGCCGCCGCCGCAATCGCGTTTTCCAGCGCTTGACGGGTGACGACCTGTGACGGGCGGAGGTCTTTCTCAATCAACTTGAGGATGAGTTCACCAGCGCTATAGCTCACGCTGTCTTTCTTGGCGTCCATCGCTGGGACATCGTTATATCCCATCGGTGAAATGCCCATAAATTCCGCAACCATCGCCATCGTATTGGCGGTGAACTGTCCACCACACGCGCCGGGGCCGGGACACGCGGCATTTTCAACCGCCTTGAATTGCTCGGCGCTGATTGAGCCTTTGGCATACGCGCCAATCGCCTCAAACACATCTTGCACGGTCAGGTCTTTACCGTCGAGATGGCCGGGGGCGATGCTGCCGCCGTAAATCATCAGGCTGGGCAGGTCGAGTCGAATCAGCGACATAATCGTGCCGGGGATGGTCTTATCGCACGACGAAATGGCGATAACCCCGTCAAAATAATTGGCGCGAGTCACCAGTTCGATGCTGTCGGCAATCATCTCGCGGCTGATGAGGCTGGCCTTCATGCCTTCCGTTCCCATCGTAATCCCGTCGCTGATGCTGATGGTGTTAAATTCCAGCGGTGTGCCGCCCGCCGCCTTGATGCCTTTTTTAATCTCATGCGAGAGGCGGCGCAGATGGAAGTTGCATGGCCCGACCTCTGTCCATGTGTTGGCGACGGCGATAATCGGCTTTTCAAGGTCTTCATCGGTCAGGCCAATAGCCTTAAACATAGCGCGTGCGGCAGCGCGATTGTCGCCATCAATCAGCGTGCGGCTGCGCGCATTGAGACGGACTTGGGTTGAATCAGACATGACTGGGGTTTCTCCCTGACAGATTGTGACTGTTATAGGGCGCAGATTATACCGCGCCCCACCCGACGCCGCGAACAAGTTTGTGAAGTTTGTCCCTAATCATCCCACGCTGACGGGGTATCATCATCGTTTTTTGCTTTAAGATCTGCATCCGTTTGCGCCAAAATCTCCTCTAACACCTCCAGCGGCGTCTTTTGCGCCGGTTTGGTGGGGTCATAATCCTCATCTTGCGCGGCATTCGTCACCGTTGGAACGTCATCCTCGTCATCATCCAACTGAGCAAATGGGCTTCTGGGCGGGAAGGGACTCGGCCTCGTTGGTGAGGGAGGCGTGGTCGATTGGTCTTGCGGCGCTCTACGCTGGGCGAGGAAATCCCCAAAAGATGAACGCGGTTTCGGCTCTTCAACAGTCCTCATGGCGGGGTCGGCGGGCTGTGGCTTGCGCTCATAGCGGTCTTTGATTTCCGCCTCGATTTGGTCGGCGTCCATCCCATATTGTTCACGCGATTGGCGACGGATGCGCTCGGCTTGTTCGGGATAGGTCTGGGCAGACATCGGGCGAGTGTAGACCAAGCACGGCGGGATAGGTTCACCGTGGTCGGCCAACTTGAGCGCCACTTGATACGATGGCAAGTTCATCAAGTCGTCGGCATTGAAAACCGGGTAGAGTTCGCGCTCCATCAGGCCGGCATCTTCAATCCCGACTCGGAACGCGCCAATCGTCCCAGCATTGCCGAAAATCGCCTGACGGGTGGCCGTATCCACCTGCGTGACGAATTGATTCGCCAGCGTCAAGCACAATCCATACTTACGCCCCTCGGCTAACGCGGTTTGGAGCGCGGGCGTCTTGAAGTTATGGAACTCGTCCACATACAAACAAAACTGCTTGCGTTCGTCCTGCTTCTGACTGGCGCGGGTGAAGGCGGCCAGCAATAGCTGAGGCAACAGCAGTAACCCGATGAACTGCGCGTTATCTTGCCCAATCGCGCCTTTGGACAGGTTGACGATCAGGATTTTGCCCTCGTCCATGATTTTACGGAAGTCGAGGGTTTTAGTGCTACGGGTGACAGCGTGGCGCACAGTCTGATCGACCAAAAAGTGCGCGAACTTACTGGTCAGCCAGTCCATGATTTCGCTACGGGTATGGCTGCTCATCTCGCTAATCACGTTATCATAGATGGTGCGAACCACCGGGTTTTTGACGTATTTAATCCCATCACGCGAGAAGTCTTTATCGGACAGCGCACGGATGACCTCGTGCAAAGTCGGGTTTTCCACCGCGAAGGCGATACTCATGGCGATCATCACCATCTGCTCGAATCGTGGGCCGATGATGCCCAAGCGCATCGGGTCATACAGTTGGATGAGCAGGGCGATAAATTCACGAATCACGCTATCTTGTTGGCGCGTATCTTTGGCCGCCATGATATTGAACCCCAACGGAAAATCTTGGTCGCCGAGGTCGAAATAAATCACATCATCGGCGCGTTCCGGCGGGATTCTCATGAGCAAATCGAGGGCGGCGTCGCCGTGCGGGTCGATGAACGCGACTCCATGCCCAGCCGCCATATCTTGCAGCGCCATATTGACCAGCGTGGTCGTCTTACCAACGCCGGTCTTGCCCGCCAGATAGGTATGACGGCTACGGGATTGGTCGGGCAGCACCACCGGAGTCGGGGCAAAGTCGCCGGACGACAGCGCATCTCCCATCACGACACCTTTAGAAGTCGCCTGCCCTAACCGTAGAGGCGCGATTTTGCCCCGGCTGAACGTGATTCCCGGCAGACCGGCCAGCGTTGGCAACGGCGGACACGTCACCATCAAGGTTTCAGAGGCGGTGAACACATCACGGATACGGCGCAATGGCGACGGCGCGAGGCTCTGCGCCCAGCGTGCGGAATAAGGTGCGCCCAAGACATCGTGTGCGTCACATAGCGCGGGGCTGCACCCCACTGCCTCATATTTGAGCGGGCCGAACAGCGTCTTGCCGACTTGGTGCGCCAATGGCATCAGATCGAGGTTGCCGCTGGTCATCAATTGCACGCGCACCTCATATAACCCATCGGCGGCTTGGCTCATGAAATCACTATACCGCGACCCCGCGCCGGTCATGCGTTCGCTCAAAAATTGGCGGCGCATGGCGTCTTCCATCTCTTTGTGATGGTCGCCCAGCGTATCGGTTGAGGGCGTCCACACCCCGGCGGATTCGGCGGCGGCTTGGCGCTCGGCAGGGGTGATTTCGGTGGGCGTGCATTGAATATCGACCACTACCGGCGTATGGATGCCGTGGAGGACCGCCAATAAATCGCCGCCGCTGCTCATCCGCGATAGCGCGTTCCGCACATAAACGGCGCTATCTTCTAGCATAAAATGGGTTTCGCGCCGCACTATCGCCATCGCGCTGACCGGCTCAGACGCGAGGGTCGCCCATCCCCCCGCCTCCGCCACCGACTCTTTGACCGGGGCGAAAATCAGGCCGGATGACAACGCTGGGATTTGACCATATAGCAACCCCGCCCACGCCGTCCCAGCCTCGTGAGCGGTGTCCATATCATTGGCCTCAGCGTGACCGACCACCACGACGCGCACTTTCCCGCCGCCCCCAATCAGGCGAACGCGCAACCGCAGCCGCACATCGAATCCGTAACGATTCTGGCTGATGTCCTGTGCCACGCGCAACCCATCCAAAATCCCCAGCCAACTGTGCAGAATAGGACTGGGGTCATTGAGGGCGCGGGCGCTTTTTAATTCAAAAGCAAAAGTAGCGCGGACTGTTTCAATTTCATGAAATTCTTGCGTGATGGGCTGAATGATTAACGGCAGAGTAGACAGTTTAAGCTGAGAGTCGCGGGATTCTTGCATCACACACCTTAATTGTATATTTTTAACCGACTTCCCAACTTTACATCATATTAAACGTTTTGTCCGCAAATCCTTAAAATCTGGGGAAAAGTTGGCTGATGAAACCGCATTTTGGGCGTCCGCGCTGCTACGCGCCTGCCCTACGGTCTCACGCCGCGCCCTACCGTAAGTTCAACTTGCGGCGCTATACTTCAGACCGTTTGCCCCGTGGTGAGAGGTTTTGTACACCCGATGACTCGATTTCTAACAATGCTGGCCGTGGTGGTCGCAGGGGTGTTTGCCCTGTCAAACATCACCGCGCCCACCGTCGCACAGTTCAATACCAATACCCCAGCCCCAGATAAGCCGGTGTTCGCCACCAATACGCCGGATGGCCCAACCATTACGCCGACATCCAGCCCGACGACCACGCCCAGTCCGACGACCACACCCAGCCCGACGGCGACCTTCACGGAAACCTTCACCCCAACCCCGACGGATACGCCTACCGCCACGCCGACGCCTACCCCGACGCCGATTGGGCCATTCTCATACCCAGAGGGCATCAACCCGCTGACCGGTCAGATGTACCCGGATGAAGCAGCGATGAGCCGCCGCAACCTGATTGTCAAAATCAGCAATTACCCGCCGCTGGTGCGCCCGCAGACCAATGTCAATATGGCTGACGTGGTGTTTGAATTTGAGGCCGAGGGCGGCGTCACGCGGTTTGCGGCGATTTTCCGCAGCCAATTGCCCGACATCGTGGGGTCTGTCCGCAGCGCCCGCCTGTCCGATACCTACATTGTGCCGATGTATAACGCCCTGTTCGCTTATTCAGGCACATCAGAGCCGATTCAGAACATCATCTTAGCGTCGGAGTGGGTATTCCAGACCTTCTCGCCGCTGAAAGGCGACAATGAAGACGCGGGCTTCATCCGTGTGCCACAAGACGGCAAGGCGTTTGAGCATACGCTGTTCCTACAGCCCGCCCTCCTGATGGAGAAGGCCACCCGCCGCGAGGTCAATACCCCGCTACGCGCCTTCGGTTTCGCCTTCAATGAGACGCCGGACGAGGGCGGCCTGCCCGCCAACGATATATTTATCGACTGGTATGGTCAGACCGACGCCCGTTGGCAATATGACCCTGAAAGCGGGCGCTATCTGCGCTTCACAGACGGAATCCTCCACAGTGACGCCGCTACTGGTGAGCAATTGTGGGTCGATAATGTCGTCATCATTGAGGTCGAACACCGCGAACGTCCAGACTTGTTCCCAGCGGGCGCGAGCTATACCTCCACCGACATCGTGCTAGAGGGTCAAGGCCGCGCCTACCTGATGCGCGACGGCGTGTATTATCAGGGCTTCTGGCGTCGGCGTGACACCAACCCCGGTAGCGCACTCCAAATTATTTACGGCAACAACAATTCGATTATGATGGAGCCGGGGCGCACATGGGTTGAGGTCGTGCGCGGTTTTGGCGATGTCATCATCGGCGAGGACTATGCCAATATGGAAGCGACGGCCACAGCGATTTTCGCGATAGCCACCCCGACCATCGACCCCGCCGCCGACAACGGCGATTAAATACGAATAAAAACATGGGCGCATCCAGATGGGTGCGCCCGTTATTTGTTCTGAAAACGGACGGGGACATAGCCCCGCCCCTTGTATCTACGAATCCAAATACTCCCGTAATGCGCGGTATTTCGGGGCGTCGATTTCCGGCTGCGCCAGATATTCCAGCACGCCCCAACTCCCCCACTTGGAATAATCGCCGACATACGCAAATATCGTGAATACCCCGCCGCCGACCTGATTCCAGAGCGCCAAATAGTCCCCATATAACTCGCCCATCTGAGGATGACGATTCACGACATGGAATAACGCGGTCAGTGAGTCGTCGTTTTCTGCGCCATAAAATCCCGCCAGATGTTGGCCGCCTTCATACGCCAACATTTGCAAGCCAAATTCATCCGCAACCGCTTTTGTGCCTTCCAACATGGAGCGCACCTCGGTCTGGATTTCGCCGCGTAGCGCGTCAATCACTTGTTCCGGCATGAGCGCGAGAGTCGCGGTGAGCGTCTCGGGATTGCCGTAGCTGTGCCCGAAATAGGGCGCGATAGCAATGGCGTCGGCCTGTTGGTAGGCATCTCCAAACGACGCGACTTGTTCGCTCGTCCACGGGTTGGCGGCTTGGGCGGCCAAAACGCGCACCAGTCGGTCTGTCCCGCCGAATACCTCTTCCCAAATCGTGAAGATTTCGACAGCGCGCTGGGCGTGATAAAACAACCCCGCCTGAAACTCATCCGCCGATAACTTCAGCGCCTGCCCTTGCTCAATCACATAACGCGCTTGGCTGAACGTGCCGTTCCATGTCTCGTTGGAATATTCGATATAGGCTGTGCGCTCATCTTCCAGCGAGTCGCGCACGGTGGCCGCAAATTGCCGGATATAGTCATCATCCGCGAGGTGCGGCAAGGTAAACCACGGGTCGGCGTCTAAACTATTCGCCAACTGAATCATGATTTCTATCGGCACGCCTCGGTCTGCCCCCCATGTCGCATCGGTGAGTTTTGGGCGCTCATCCCATGTCTGAATCACGGAGTTATTGGTCGCCATCCAATCCATGAATCGCAAGACGGTGAATCCGCGCAGGCGTTCCAGATATAACGGATGGAACGGCTCGGCCTGATAAGTTGGCTCGAATCCGGGCAAAATCACGCGGATATTGCGTAACGGGTCAGCGGGGTCGGTTGATGAGACTCGCAACCATAGACCGTCAGATGATTGAAGTCGGATGACGAGTCGCCCCGCCTCGCGGCTGACGATTTCCGGCCTATTCAGCGGAAAATCCAGCACCCCGATTCCGTCATATAAAATCACATAGTCGCCGTCCGGGATGGGCGCACCGCCATCCAACATGACCGTATCGGCGTAATGGTCGGGTTGGAGCGACGCCACCCAGCCCTCTGGGGTCAGGTCAAGCGCCCCACCGCCGTCCCAATCGCAGCCGTCGCAGTTGGAAATCCACGGGCGGGCGGTGCGGAACACATCAACGAATGGGGTATCGGTCATATAACTGACCACCCCGCCGAGGTTCATCCCCAGCGGGGCGCGTTCCGCCTGCGCGACCACGGGCGAAATGCTCAAGGCAAGCAAAACAAGATATGATAAAAGGATTATCTTCTTTAAAGAGAAACATACTCGATAAAGAGATGGGATTTTTCTAGAATTTTGGCGTACAGATGCTAGACTGAGCAATAGATTAATCGTAACTACTCAGCCATCATTTCTTCCCTCAATTTGATGATCTAGAGCGTCAAATTGGCTGAGTCGTAGGGAGTTTCTCCCCTCAGATGATTGGGCTGAGTATCGGTTAAAATCTCACTTTCCCCTCAAATAGAGGCTGAGTAGTTACGAAATATCCCCGACAAGTAGGTCAGGGATATTTCTCAGGTTACGACTCAATCGGGTCTACCACAAACATCGGGACGACAGAACCCGTCCCCGCTGTGACGTTCAACAACGCCGACCCACTCAGACGAGTCAGGCAACCCTCTACGCGCTCGCCATAATACACATAGGGGTCAGCATCGACATACCGCTTGCTGATGTCGAGTCGCCCGTTAATCATCATCGGGAAGTCACGCTCAACCGTCAGCACGCGCTCTTGGACGACATGCGGAGTCGTTAAGGCGTGCCGAATCGCAGCATCCCAACCGGTCTGATCGGTTTCCCACCCGATAATCACGCCGCTGCCGCCGTATTCATCGTTGGGCTTGACGACCAATTTCTGCTTGTTGGCGCTGACCCAACTCAACAGGTCAATTTCTTTGCCTTCGTACTCGGTCTTACGGTCTTGCACGCGCCGCGTCCACGGGATATGCGCGTGTACCGCGTCGAGTTCTTCCGGCGTGAACAAGTGAGCGTTATGCTCATCGCTCAAAACCGCGAGGCTGGCCTTCTTCGCCAGAGGTTTTGCGCTGAACGAATTGGTCATAAAGACCGACCCGGCACGTACCGCCCGCACGATGTCGGTCTGCATCCCCAACCTATGGACGAGTTCGGTACACAGCACACGCTTATAGATGATGTCGATTTTGATGTCGCCCACATATAAGCCGTCATTGCGGTACGTCATCGCTTCTGGCTCCGTCACCGTCGACGGATAACCGGCGCGTTCAAACACCTCTTTGCTGATGTAATGCTCGTTCTTGGTGGCGACATCCGCCCAATCGACCACCGCAATCATCGGATGCTCGACCTTGCCGCCCCATTCGCGGTATCCGCGCACGATGCTATCGGTCAGGTGAGTCATCCCCGGCGTGCCGCGCACGTTATAACGCTTCTGGAAGCGACGCATCACCTCTAGGTTGAGGAACATATCGGTCAGGCC
>Ga0163144_10005148_pt1 | contig 29164 bp, 30 predicted proteins | sample OliLak19BULKMAT1_FD_123175 | JGI IMG/M metagenome (GOLD analysis project Ga0163144, IMG submission 123175) | Freshwater microbial mat bacterial communities from Lake Vanda, McMurdo Dry Valleys, Antarctica - Oligotrophic Lake LV.19.BULKMAT1 | ecosystem: Environmental > Aquatic > Freshwater >...
GAAATTATTTATCCACAAAGATTTATAACGATCTTGTTATACAAAGTAAAACACGTGGTGATCATATTCAAAATATGACTATAATTTTTATAAACTTACTTAAATTAGAAAGTTATAGTGATTTGGCAAATCTTGTTGGAACTAATTATTTAAATAGTTTGAATCTAAGATATTTTGATGAATTGATACGTGCTATCCTACCAGCTTTGAAGTAGACATTAATAATTCCCTTATCCCTCAACCCCTGCTATAATTTAAGGTTTATATTTCCACTTTGAAAAATATTATCCGATTAATTCGAATTTCTAAACCTTTGCATGGGTTGTTTTATACAATCTTATTTTTTGTTGTTTTAGCTGCTGTAATTAGTCAATTTGCGCCTTTAATTTCAAAACAAATAGTAGACGAAATTCAAACTCAACTTACAAACGACAACGGAGATGTAAATAGACTTTATATGTTTATTGCAGTAGGTTTTGTAGCAACCTTTGTTTCTACTCTTTTAAACTCTATAACTCAAAGATTAGGAGACCATTTTGGAGGTAGAATTCGAAAATTTCTAATTGAGAGATTTTATGACCATATTTTTAGATTACCTCAAAGCTATTTCGATTCGGAAATTTCTGGAAAAATTGTTAATCAATTAAATAGAGGAATTAATTCAGTGGAAGAGTTTATGAAGACTATGTCCAACTTCATTCTTCCTACTTTTCTACAAAGTTTTTTCACCATTGGGATAATGTTTTATTATAGTTGGCAAATAGGATTGTTTATTACTCTACTCTTCCCTATTTATACTGGTTTAAGTTTTATGTCTACAGCTAAGTGGGGTAAAGAAGAAGTTAAGAAAAATAAAATTGAAGATACAAATAGAGGAAGAATTCAGGAAGTTATTATGAATATGAAATTGGTTAAGGGATTTATGAATCAAGTGAATGAATTTGCTTTGGTTAGTTCAAATCAGGCTGAGATAAATAAAATTTATGGAAGACAAAGCAATACTTTTCATAAATTCGACTTTTTAAGAAATTTAAGTTTAATTGTAATTTTATTGGCTGTAGATTTAGTAGCTTTTTATAATACTTTTCAAGGAAACTACAGTTTTGGTGAACTAGTTTTGTTAATTCAATTAGTTAACCAAGCTAGATACCCACTATTTGGAATGTCTTACATACTAACTCAAATACAGCAAACAGAAAGTGGAACTAAAGAATTCTTTGAGATTTTGGATTTGCCTGAAGTTGAGCAATACGACATCACTACAACCCTCTCCAGCTCTGGAAAGGGAGTAGATCATAAAGCTGCTCTGAGTAACACTAGTCATACGACAAATAAACACAGAGATGTAAATATTGAATTTAAAGATGTGGAATTTAAATACGATACCTCGGACAATATTTTAAAAAACATTACTTTGCAAATTGAAAATAATGAAAAGGTGGCGTTGGTCGGACATTCTGGTGCGGGAAAAACAACAATCATCAACTTAATAATGAAATTCTACGAACCAACAGAAGGAGAAATTAAAATTGGTGGAAAGAGCTACAAAGAATTAACTCACAATGAAGTTCGAAATAATATTTCTTTGGTTTTTCAAGAAAATGAATTATTTTCTACTACAGTAAAGGAGAATATATCTTATGGAAGTGAAGCTACAAATGAAGAAGTTATTGAAGCTTTGAAGGCTGCAAATGCATGGGGATTTGTTTCGAAATTTAAAGATGGTATTAATACAGAAGTGGGAGAAAGAGGAATTAGACTTTCTGGTGGACAGAAGCAAAGAATTCAAATTGCTAGAGCTATACTAAGAAATGCTCCGGTTGTTATTTTAGACGAAGCTACTAGTAATCTAGATTCTAAATCTGAAAAAGAAGTTCAAGAAGCATTGGAAAATTTAATGAAAGATAGGATTGTTATAATAATTGCCCATAGATTTTCTACAATTCAAAACGTAGATAAGATTTTCGTTATTGATAATGGGAAGATTCAAGATTCAGGAACGCCGCATGAATTAGCTAAACGTGATGGAATCTATAAATCACTTCTTGAATACCAAATTGAAGGAGATAAGAAACTTCTTGAGAGCTTTGAGATATTTTAACTTACTATAGTACTTAATCCACCAATTATACTCATTTGTCTATTTATCATATTTCCTTATTTTAAATATTAGGTTTTTAAGTAGCCTATCCTAAGATTAGGTTTAATTAGTCTTAGAAATAATATATAATTATCTCGCAATTGAGCTAGTGTCCAACTGTATCGATTACTTAGGCTTGGAATTACTGTCCATTTATTATCTGTATAAATTACACGGTAACGCATTAGATAAATAGAAGCATTGTCAGGATCAAGGTATTCAAGCTCCGTCCAAATTTCTACTTTTGGAGTTTCTTCCATGAAACTAAATGTTAAAGACTGTTTAATTATAACCTCATAAATAATTCCATTTTGCTCATCCTTTGAATTACCTAGAAAATTTATAACTACTTTATTTATATTAAGTGAACCTTGAGCTAATAGATTTCGTAAATCTGCATCCTCACCTACTAAGAATGTATTATACTGAGTTTCGCCATCATTAACTCCATTTCCAGTTACAGGAGATTTTTCCAACTCTAAATTAAATGTTCGAGTTACGTTATTATTATCCGTAACTTGAACTATCATTGTCTCAAAATTCCTATAACCTTCACCAGCTACAGGATCTAACACTGCTTGCATTACTTCCCATAATCCCCTTGGATCTTCAATACGTCTAAAACATTTTGCAGCTTCACTTACGCTAAGACCATCTATATCTAAACATATCTCTGGATTCACAGCGGCTAGGATTAAAGCTCCATTAGGATTTTCGGTTAAAACCACAGGTTGGGCACTTAGGGAATCATGAGCAGGCGGTGGAGTGATTCTTGGATTAACAATCTCTGATGATAGAGTCATATTTAAATGATTATATTTATTAAAGATTGTATCATATATATATATATATATATATATAATGCCAATCTGTTAAGTTAAATTGATATAATTTAATTATGAAAAAAAGGATTAATAAATATATACAATTACAAAAAGCTCTTAATAACGAATTTATTGCTGAAGGTGAATTAGATTTTCACAATACCCACCTTCCCAAATCTTACGGTGGGCACGGAGGTGTTTTATTACCTTACGATATAGAGAAGCTTTTGAACGAATTTCTTGAAGATTGCCATGTTGCTGGCTATGAAAATGTTTTGGTGATTGTTGGTAAAGGGAAGGTAGTTAAACCATTGGTTCAAAAACTCCTTAAGCAACACAAGTTTGTTAAAACCTTCAAACAGGCCGGGTATTTCAATGGGCAAGATGGAGCGTATGAAGTTGCTTTGTAACATCATAAATTCAAAATTTCAAAATACAAATATCAATCAAATTCCAATATTTAAGTTTTAATATTTAAAATTTGTATTTAGATATTGTTTGTAATTTGGTGCTTTGGGTTTGGAATTTCCCGAAACTTCGGGCTTATCCTTTATTAATTTTCTTTGTAACATTCATCAAAATGCTTCTTGGTAGCAACCTTGTTCCTAGTTCCAATGCCAATCGATTTGTAAAAGAAGTCGCTACTACAATTCTCTTCCCTTTCATTAAACCGTCATAACCCATTTCCGCCACTCTAGAAGCTGGCCATTTGTGCATCTTTGCAATTGTAGATTTTTGTAAAGTATCTTCTTTAAAAAAAGCAGTTTCTGTTGTTCCTGGGCAAAGTGTTGTAACTGTAACCCCGGTTTTTTCTACCTCTTTGGATATAGCCATAGAGAAAGATAAAACAAAAGCTTTTGTTGCATAGTAGACAGCCATGTAAGGTCCAGAAAGAAATCCTGCAACAGATGCAACATTCATAATCTTTCCTGAATTTCTTGTTACCATATCTTTAAGAAAGAATTTTGTTAGTTGTGCCAATGCAACCATATTCACTTGCATCATTGCATCTTCTTTGTCGAAACTAGATTCAACATATGGTCCAAAATTTCCAAAACCTGCATTGTTAACCAAAACATCCACAGTTTTATTCATTGCCTGAATTTCCCTATACAATTCAAACCCAGAGTTTATATGAGATAAATCTTTAACAATAGCAGTAACTTCTACACCATACATTTTTGTTAATTCTGTTTTGGTCAGCTCTAAGTTCTTTTCGTTGCGTGCAACAATAATTAGATCGTACTTATCTTTTGCAAAAAGTTTTGCTAATTCATATCCAATTCCACTAGAAGCTCCAGTTATTAGTGCAGTCTGATTCATAATTTTTGACTTTAATTATCCAATTATTATTTAAATTGAATGTGATTGCAAGTTGCAATCAAGAAATTAAGAAATACGTTCGCTTAAGCTCACGAAATCAGAAAGTAATTGTTTTAGCTATATATTTCTAGTTTATATTAATTTCTATCAATTTCATTCGTTCATTAGGTACACCAGGTATATAATTAAGTATTAGTCTAACTTATCACCTAAAACTTAGAACTTCTATATGGCTCCTTTAACAGAACAGCTTCGTCCGAAAAACCTAGATGAATTTATAGGGCAAGAGCATTTATTTGGAAAAAATATGCCTTTGCGAAAAATGTTAGAAACTGGAAATATTACTTCCATGATCTTTTGGGGGCCACCTGGCTGTGGTAAAACAACTTTAGCACGTCTAATTCCACTGTATGTTAAAGCAAGATTTGTACCTTTTTCCGCAGTTACAGGAGGAATTAAAGAAGTAAGGCAAATAGTAGAAGAAGCCAGAACTTTCCAAAGCTATGTACGAGAAGGAAGTAATTTGTTTGATGATGTAAAATCTGAGGAAGATGTCGAATTTAAACCTATTCCTACCGTACTTTTTGTAGATGAAATTCACAGATTTAACAAGGCTCAACAAGACGCGTTTTTACCTCATGTTGAAGATGGAACAATTATTTTAATTGGAGCTACAACAGAGAATCCAGGATTTGAAGTTAATGCTCCTTTAGTTTCTAGAAGTCAGATCTATCTTTTTAAAAAACTTTCAGATGAGAATATTAAAGAAATAATAAAGAAGGCTTTGGTTGCTATAAATCTTAAGTTTGAAGTAAAAGCTTTAGATTTTGCAATTCAGTATTGCAACGGAGATGCAAGAAAAGCAGTTAATATTGTTCAACTATGCGTGAAAAGTATTCAATCCAAAGACGGACTAATTAAATTAAATGAATTAGAAGCAATTCTTCAGCAAAAATCTTTAGGATACGATAAAAAGGGAGATTCACACTACGATACAATTTCAGCATTTATAAAATCTATGCGAGGGAATCAACCAGATGCTGCACTCCACTATTTAGCTAGAATGATTAAAGCAGGAGAAGATCCAGTTTTCATTGCAAGAAGAATGGTTGTTTTTGCGAGTGAAGATATAGGAAATGCTCGTCCAAATGCATTGGTTTTGGCTGTTTCTACAATGCAGGGAGTTCATATGATAGGAATGCCTGAAGCGCAAATTTTGTTAGGTCAATGTGCAACGTATCTAGCTACATGTCCTAAATCGATCGCCTCGTATGTTGGAATGAACGATGCAATGGCAGATTTAGATAATAAGAGTATAGATTCTATTCCTATGCATTTAAGAAATGCTTCGAATAAAGTAATGAAGAATTTAGATTATGGAAAAGATCATGTTCGATATCCATGGTTGGCCCTTCGACAAGCTCAGGGTGACAAGAAAAAGATTGATGAAATTAAAGATCAAATTTCTAAAGACAAATACATGCCCAAAAACTTAAAAAGAAGGAAGTATTACGATTTTGAAAGATGGAGCGAAGGAGTAAGTGATTAGTCTAATTAACTTCTCCCTGCATCAAATCCCAAATATTGCCTAAATTTCTTTGAGAAATTAGTTTTTGGATATTTGAATCGAATACTTTAACCTGGTCAGGTTTTAGTAACTCATGACGAAGTTTAAGAAACTCGTTTGCTAAATCTTCTTTATCTAATCTTATTGTCATATAGCTGATTACGGATGCAGTCATATAGTATTTAATGTAAACACTCGAGGCATTTTCCCAATCTAAAACATATAAATCTTTACCTTTTTCTATATATTCTTGTAATTTCTGGGATCCGTGCATTCCTCCTAAACCAACTTCTTCAGAATTAAATTTTAGTGTATTCTGATATTGTGAATCTAAGAATTTAGAATTTAAGTGCGGATTTTGTTCAGTATCATTTTTAGAGAGAAAAGACGAAGTTTCACGATACCATTTCTCTGAATTTTCGTGGAACAGCTTGTTCCAGGCTGTGAAACTATTCTTACGTTTCTCTAAAGATCTAACAGTAGGTATAAAATGTATATTTTCGATATAATCGGTAAATATAGCTAATCTGTTTAGTTGATCTATATTAAATCTGTTAGCTGTTAGTAAATCTGCATAAGTTATACCTTCAATAAATTCCAATAGGATTACAAGGGAATTGTCTAATATATCTACCTTAATTAATTCAGGTAGTTTAATATGAAGCCTTTCTGGAATAGTTAAATATGCATAAAAGTCGATTTCATTTTGAATATATATTTTCCCTTCTTCTGATAGGTGCGTTTTTAATATAATCTTCTCTTCCCAAGGGTCTTCTAAGAGCAAAGTAAGGTGCTGTTCTTCTTGTAATGTCCGAACCAAACTGTAACCTTTAGATTCTATATATTGAAGAAGTTTAGGATTCATAGGATATTATTACACGTATTTCTTAAAGCTCCAAATATGATGCATCATAAAGTAAGGGAAATTTATTGTATTAAAGAGGAATTTCTAATTTCGCTAGCTGTTAAGAGAGCATATTTCTTAATTTCTAAGGCAAAGCTTTCTCTATAACAAGTCCCTTGTTTTCATAAGTAATGTCATTTCCATCAAGAGGATAGGCTACATCGTTTATTATTAACTGAATATTTTCTGGATTAGAGGTAATAATTTGAATATTTCTATTAGTTTCGAAATTTAACACTTCATCTATTTGAGCTGTAGCTTCGTACCTAATTATCCCATCTGCTTTAAAAGTAATTTGGGTTGGTGAATTCATAATCTTCAGTTGAGTTTTCATAACTTTTATAGTTTTATCTGGTTTAGTTAAAGTAATATCGATTTTAGATTCAGTTCCAAAATTATTCTCTGCTTTAATAATTAGCCTCAAAGTCTCTTCTGCGAATGGAAGTTCTACTGTTTCGAATTCAAAACCTGGTTTAAGTTGTAATACTTCTTCGTTTACTGTGATTGTAGAATTCTTTTCTGTTTCTCCTTTAATTACAATAGTATCCTTGTCGTACTCAATTTTCCCGGCATATCCAGTTTCTAGCTCAAAAGGTGCTGTTATTCGCATATATGGTTCATCGAACGCTAATCTTGTTGCTCTAAAGACATAAATTCCAGTAAACAGTAGAATAACTAGCCCCATAGACAAATAGATTTTGCTCTTTGTTAAATTAATTTGGGAAAATCTTTTTAATATTTTCGATTCTTTTTGCTGTACTTCTTCCTCATCATCAGGTTTAAAATTAATTTTTCTTTTCATTCCTATATTTTCAACATCTCTTCTATACATTGCCAGCAGAGTTCCATAGTTTAATTCCAACATATTTGCATAGTTTTTAATGAACCCTTTAGCCTTGGTGTGATATTCAAATCTGTTGAATTTATTCTCTTCTATAGCTTTTAGATATTTAATTTTTATCTTCAACTCGCTTTCTACCTCTTCCAAAGAATAGCCTAACGCTATGCGTTTATTTTTAACAATTCCTCCTATTGTGTTTTGTTCGAATGAATCGGACATGAATTTAAGAGATATAAGAAAAGGGATAAGAGATAAGGTGCTGGTAGTATTTTACCAGGAAATGGTTAAGCAGTTAGCTATTAGAGATTAGCTAAATATTTTCAATTTCCCTGACTGCTGTCAGGCAGGTAAGTTCTAATTTCTAAACATGCAGCTATGTTTGAAAATTGAGAATTAAAGTACTCTACTTGATATTAATATAGTCTTCAGGATTGTAATTACGTATATATTCAAATAAAAATTGACCGGCGAGGTCAGTGTTTCCACCAAATTTTTTTGTGAACCACTTTCTTTTTTGTTCGTAACTTTTGCTTTTGTAGTTTTTATATAAATCTCGAACAATTCTATCTCCCCAAACGTCGATTGGCGTTATATTATCAAATCCTAGGGAAAAAGTCATAATACAATCTGCAACTTTATTGCCAATTCCATGGATTTGAAGAAGTTGGGAGCGTGTTTGGTGTTCGTCAAGGAAAACACTCCCCTGCCCCCGTCTTAAAAGAAGGGGTGATAAGACTTTGAGATGACTGAAATCGGGGAATTTCTGATCACTCAATATTTCCGCTGCGTGTTTTATGTATTTTGCTCTGTAGCCTACTTTTGCATCGCTAAGCTGTTCTAGAGTTATTTGATGAAAAAATTCTAAGGAAGGGAAGGTGAGAACTTGAATTTTACTATCAGCCAGTTGAATTTCTACCAAATGACCATACAGTTTTCTTAAAATATTTAAAGATTGCCTAATTGCTTTTATATTTTTGTTTTGCGCTAGTAAAAACGAAAATAATGTTTGGTGAAAATCTTGGTTCAAAACTCTTAAGCCTGGGTATTTTTTTATAGCTGCAATGGTTTGTTGATCAATTTGGATTTTTTGAATAGCAAGATCATAATCCTTATCTAAGTTAAAATAGTTCTTAATAAATTCAAAATCGTTTTTTTCTGGATATGTTTGCCAATAAATACTCTCTCCCTCCTGCTTTATTACCACTACCCTGTTTACCATAGCGCCAACAAAGTATTCATTTATCATCTCCCAAGCAAACGTCTGCCCACTAAAGAGGGTTAGTTTAAGATCTAAATTAGAGATTTGTAATAGATTCATAAGATAATTATACCTGGATTAGTAATTATTCATTTCTAATTATTAATTACTAATATCTCCTCCCAAACAGTAGTGTACCTTGGAGAGACCATTTCTCTTTTTGCTCGCCAGGGTTGAGTTTCTCCCATCGCTCCAATTCGAATCTTTTCCTTTCCCCAAGCTTTATTTATATCGTCGAAAGCCTTCATGATTTTATTGTTTTTTTCAAATGCGTAATCTTGCTCGAACATATTAATTTTTCCGCTATCTTCTGGGACAATACTACTCAATGTCACCAAAGCTTTTTTGTATTTGTATCCAGGTTTATAAATTTCATCCAGACATTTAAATGCATGTTTAACTAAATCTGGCGTATAACCTGTAGGTGTTGGAATTGAACAATGCGTAGTTCCGTAGTATTGTTTTAGATTTGCTCGATGACGGTTAGTCATAATAGCTACGGATATAATTCCACAGACTGAACCTTGAGATCTAAGTTTAGTTGCCGCCCTAGCTGTATAGCAAGCAACAGATTCTTTTAATTCTTCCTTTGTAGTTACATATCTTCCAAAAGAGCGAGAACTTATTATCATTTTCTTTGCTTCTGGATACGCATCTAATTCTATACAAGGTGTTCCACGCAGTTCGAATACTGTTCTTTGTCCTACAACACTCATAGTTGTTCTAACCCATCTATCGTCTGCATTTTTTAAATCTATTGCTCTATACATTCCATATCTATTTAAAAATTCTGAATATTTTCGTCCAATTCCCCAAATGTCGCCTACATCTAGGGCAGAAAGTGCAGCATCTGCTTTTTCTGGAGTATTTAATGTCATACATTTATCGATCAGGATACCCTCTCCTTTAGGAGAGGGTGGTCGGAGACCGGGTGAGGCTTTAGTTACCTTTAAATATTCATTTGCCGCTTTACACAAAGTTTTTGTAGGGGAAATCCCCACAGATACGGGAACACCGGTCCACCTGTAAATCCGATCGTGAATTTCCTGACCATATTTCTGCAAATCGTTTATTTTCATATTTTTTAAGTTCAGAAAAGCTTCGTCTATTGAATATATTTCCATCTCACTGCAAAAATCTTTTAAGATAGACATTATCCTGTTTGAAACATCTCCATACAGCTGAAAATTTGCAGAAAATAAGCGCACATTGTGCAAAGCGATTAAATCTTTGCATTTATGAATGGCAATTCCCATAGGGATTCCAATAGCCTTGGCTTCGTTGGAACGAGAAATTACACATCCATCGTTGTTGGAGAGTACAACTACGGGTTTACCTTCCAGTCCTGGATTAAATATCTTTTCGCAAGATACAAAAAAGTTGTTACAGTCGATTAAGGCAAACACCTTAGGTAATTAACAATTAGTAATGAACAATGAGCAATGAGCGACGAGCTGCGAGCTTTGAGCTATGAACAATGACCTTCCCTGTTGTCATCCTGCCTGTCCCGATTCATCGGGGAACTTGGTTCAAGATCTAGAAAGTCAACAGCAAGAGTAATTAAAAATGATCTGCAAAAGTAATACTTTAGATAGCTGAATAACTTGCTCACAACAAGCTTCTAACTTTTTAACTTTCTAAACTGCCAGCTGTCGAATTATAGTAGTTACAATTCCAAAAACTTTGAATTCATCGTCAGGATTAATTTTTATAGGATTATATTTTTTATTTGCAGGAATTAAATAGATGGCATTATTTTTCGTGTAGTATTTTTTTACTGTGTATTCATTATTAATACTTGCTACTACTATTTTTCCATTGGCTGGTGTTAAAGACCTGTCTACTAAAATTAAATCTCCAGAGAATATTCCCACGTTAATCATAGAATCTCCTTTAACTCTCATAAAATACGATGCTGCCGGATGTTTAATTAGAAGTTTATTTAAATCTAAATAGCTTTCTATAAAATCCTCTGCAGGAGATGGAAATCCAGCTGAGATAGAATCTCTAAGCACAGGAATTTTCATAAATGAAATTAAGTAGTATACCCAATTATTGCAGAAGTATACCTAAAGGGTCAATAGGAGCCTAAATAACTAAGACTTTATGCGAAATGATAATTTTCACACTTTGTCATTCTACCTGTGCTGGGTTATCGAAGAATTTGTGGGTCTGCACCTTGGGTATTCAGAATATAAGTGTGTTAATGATATTTATACCCTGAAATGATTCTGAAAAGAATTCAGGACTAAAGATTCACCAGGGTGACATACATTCCATTTCGCATAAAGTTCTAAATAATTCTAGAAATTGAGATATTTTAGTTATTCAGGATTTTAGTTATTTTTCGTTATCGTCTGTGCTTTCTTTGAAATAGTAACCTAAAACAAACCCAAGAGTTCCTAAGAATACTCCAGAAATTAGAGGAATTACTGTGGCTAGGTTGTCTACAATACTAACTTTTCTTAATATTCCATCTAGAACTGCTATAAGCATTGCAAAGATGAATACAACAAAAGTTAAAACCATAAAGATTATTGCAAGTCTGCTTCTCGTGTCTTCTTTTTTCTGAAGGACAGAATCCTTTTCGTAGTCTGCAAAATCTGTAGATTCTAAGGCATCTTCTATTCCTTCTTCATAACTCAAATCCGATTCTTCCGCTAAATCTTCTTCATCGTATCTTGGAGCAGCAGCAGGTTGAGAAATTGTAGTATCCGATTTTTCATCTTCGTTGAAAACAGAAGCTACTTCTGATGGTTTTATTAATCCAATATCTTTTTCTTTTGCCATATTAGGACTGTAAATCTTTTACCTTACTGTATTTACGATAGTGATTTATAACAAGATTGCTACTTCCACTTGTGCTTTTAACAACTAATTGCCTTCCTAAAGTCTGCTCCAGTAAATTTATACCTGCTTCAATAATAGATTTTGCATCTTCACCTGTGGATTCATTAATGCGTTTAATCTTATCCGTTGTTTCTTTGTCCAATGGCACAAGATCTACTTCTTCATTTTTTATTTTCTTGCGAAAACGTCGATTCATAGTTTACACATTAAACAGTATTATCTATACTAAACAATAATATCATAAGTATACCTCTAAGTATGAATAGTTTAGGAGACACAGAATACGCTGCAATACTCTCGGTAGCCATATTGGCTCTAGTATCTGTTGCGGTGCTTTTTGGAGTTGTTATAGCGCAAAATAGAACAATAAAACAGCTTCGCTCTCCAAGATATGGTTTTTTAGGTAAGCCTCTTTCTATTGTTGCGTTCACTGCTATAGCTCTTTTTGGTGTTACTGGATATATTTATTATGCTGAATTTAATTCCACTGTAAATACAGACATTTCGGTTTCAGACCAAACAACAATAACTGTTCGAGTGGAGCCTCAGGTTATAAATCAAACTAATGGGGTGTATTCATTTAAAGCAATTCCTGTTTTAAATGGACTGGATTGGGGTTCGGATTTAGATAGCACTTACGATGTTGTTTGGACTATAAAGAACTTAAATGAAATTTTTAAATATGAATACGATCTAACTAAGTTTTTCCCAGGGGGGATTGAAGTAACTTTAGACAAAGGAATTAATATAATACAAGCTTCTATAGAAATTGATGGAGAAAGTTATACGAATTTTGTAGAAATAAGAAGATAAAAAATAAGCACCAAAATCCAATAATCAAATTCAAAAGACTTTACACTCCAAATCTCCAATAGATGCTTCCCTTTCCTTCGACTCGCATGCGTTCGGTGAACTAATGGGGACAGGCAGGCTCAATATGAAACAAGAGGGAAATAGTTAGTCATTATTGGTATAATTCTCCATGGACGAAGTAGAGAAAGCAAAGAAAATTTTAGAACGTGTTGAAGGTGCAAATAATATTCTTATTTTAGCTTCTCGTCCAGTTGACCACGATTGTTTAGGTACTGCTTTGTTAACTTTATGGTGGGTTAGAGATGTTTTAGGAAAAACTTCCGAAGCAGTTATTTTTTCTAAAATTCCAGAAAGAATTTCAAATTTCCCGGGAGTAGCGGGAATAAGCGAAGAATATGTAAATGGTGTAACTTTCGAAGATTACGATTTAATTATCCTTGTAGATGGATCTTCTTGGGAACAATATTTTCCTGTTGGATACGGAGAAATTAAACAAAAAGTTGGATTACATAAAATTGTAAACATAGATCATCACGAAGCAGGAGAAATAGAAAAAGAAATAGGAAAAATGTGTTTAAGAAAAAAAGATTGTTGCACTGCTAAAGTTGTTTATGACTATTTTGTTAAAGAGCATAAAGATAAGATTACTCCAGAAGTTGCTACTTGGATTTATCTGGCCTTGATAGGCGATACCCAAAGGTTTAAGCATGGAATGTATGAAGATACCTTTGATTTTGCTTCTGAACTTTTAAAACTTGGAGCAGATCACGATTTAGCGGTTGACCACAGTACAGATTTATTAAATATGCAGTTTGTAGCATGGGCCATTCAAAATACTAGATTTATTCCAGAAATTGAAAGTAGTATTTTAATTATAGATGAACAAAAAAACGAAGAATTAAAAGAAACCTTTGGAGAAAAATGGAACACATTAAGTTTGCATAAGTATTATCAAGAAGTTGTTATGAGAACAGTGAATGGATATAACTATGGAGTAATGTTCCAGACAGACGATAGAAGACCAGGAATTGTAGGTGGTTGGAGAACCAGAAACTATGGAAATAGAGTTTCAATGCAAAAAGTATTAAAAGAAATGGGATTTGAAGAAGCTGGTGGGCATTTTGGGGCAGGAGGAGGATTTTCTAGCACTATTCAAATAAGAGAATTGGAGCATTTGTTTATTAATGCGATGAGGCGAAACCTGAAAAAAGTAAATAGTAATTAGTAAATAGCATTAGCGTTAAATAACTAGTAACCCAAGCCTCACCCACCGCAAGCGGTCCCCCTCTCCTATAGTAGAGGGTTGGGGTGAGGTCTGTTTATTTTAACCTTCTACTTTTCCTCCTTTAAACAGTAGCTACAGGGCAAGTATAAGTTGTTATCTTTACAGCTTCGGGAGAATCTTTTCCATCTATTCGAACTCTTTGAAGCATAAATTCCATTTCTACTCGGGAAAGTTTATCTTCATGGCTATCGTTCCAATTGTTGCATAAGTATTTTGTATAGTGTGGGCGATAGTTTGCATAGCTTTTTTGCCATAAATTCATTAAGTATTTTCTCCATCTTTCGTTTTTGAATTCACTAGATACATCGTCTGGTTTATCGTATTTATTTTCTTTATCGTCTCCAAATAAGTTTACTTCCTGCCCTCCATTTGTAAAACCTGTAATAATAAACCATCCATCTTCCTTTAATGGATAAGGTGCAAACATGTTCCATTGTTGATCCCATCTAGCAAAAAGTACAATATCTCTAAATGGACTTTCCAATAAAGTCTTTTTAGTTTCGTTACTTAAATTCCAAACAAATACAAACATTAAAGCCACACTTGCTGTTAAGTTGAATATAAAATATTGAAGAGTACTTTCGTGATAAGTTTCTGGATTAAGGTTGTCTGGATGAGTTGAATTAAACTTGCTTTGTTTGGCAATTGCAAATGAGTAAATCTTGTGTACAAATCTGTTATGAACCATGTTACGCAATTTGAAGAATAGTAATGAATTGTTTAGTAGAATTTTTGCGGCTTCTTCACCAAAATACTTATCTTTTTCTTTCACTACATAGAATCTTTCGGCTTTTTCATCTATTTCATATTCAATATCTCTTAAAATTCCAAAAGTTTTGAAAAATCTATATAGTTTGAATTGAAATTCATTTTGATTGTTATATACCAGTTTAATTTTTTCTTTTTTATGAAATTTACTAATCCTTTTTTCAATAAAATCCCAAAATTCTGTAGGAAAAAGTGCAATAGCTACTATGCTTGAAATTAATGGGAATGGGCCTAAGATCATTGCTGTTCCTATTCCAGAATGAAACCCAATGATTCCCATAGCACCTATGGTTCTAGTTATTCTGTTAAATAGTGGAAAGTGCAGTAAGAAGGCTACAGAAAATTCAAACCACCAAACTGCAAATGTTAAAACTTTAATAACTTCTGGTACTTTTAAATATAGTTCTCCTATCCACGTAGAGAAAGATTCTAAGCTTAGTGCATAGTATACTGCCGAATATTCGCTTCTCCACTCTGCTCCAGTTTTTAATAATGCAGCAAAGAAGTAGATCATTGCAATTTGGGCTATTAACGCAAAAGTTGCTAAAGATGTATATCTGTTTTCATGTAGGATTTTGTTTGCCTTTGCCCTAAACCTATCCCAAGAAAATCTCGCTCCCAATGGTAGAAACATGCACCAAAAGAATGTCATTCTTACTACAACATCGCCACCTTGTAGAATTACAGGGTTTCTATTTTGCATAGAAACTATCATTATCCAGCATAGAAATGTCATTAATGTGGTTCTGTATCCGATAATCAAACCTATTGCAAAGATTGCAGTTAATATAAACATAAAGGCTTGCCAATAAATTGTTCCGTTCATTGTGTGGAAAGAAAACGTGTTTGCAAGCGAAGTTAAGTTGTATAGTTCTGGAATTGGTAAAACTCCACCAGTTGTATAGAAAGCTTTTAGATCGGTTATCCTGGTTGTTAAATCTGCTAGTAAGAAAACTCCCAGCAAAATTCTAATGAATGCTAGACCTCTTAGATCTAAAGATACTGCTTTTTTTAATTCTAAAAATACAAATTTAACCATATGAATTTTATAAATTACATAAGCATTATGACAAAAAAAACATTAACGTTAAACCTAAAACTAGAAACTTAAAAAGTATTTATAATTTATATGTTTTAGGTTTTTATTTTACGTTTTATTTATTCTGTGTAAACTGAAGTATGACCAATACTTCTTCTGCTATTGAATCTAAAATCCTGTGGCTTAATGCTAAAGCACTAGGAATAGATCTGCTCAACTACTATCTAATATTTGGCAAGAATTCAGCAGAATTTTTAGTTAAGAAGTATGGAAAAAATAAGTCCTATGCTGTAGTTTGTGGGCTTGGAGGAAATGGTGCAGATGGATTGGCAATTGCCGGTATGTTGGATGAATTAGAAGTAAAAAACGTAGATGCATATTTAATAGGAAGGCCAGTTTCGATAGAAAATGAAGTTACAAAATTAATATATAAAAAGCTTTTTGAATTTAGCAATGTAACAATTCATTACGATAGCTATGCTAAAGATATTGAACAACCAGATGTTTTAATTGAAGCTTTGGTTGGTACAGGTTTAGAAAAAGAAGTTTTAAATAAAAGATACAAAGATGTTGTTGCGAGATTTTCGCATTTCAATTCCAAAATAGTTGCTGTAGATGTTCCTTGCCCACACTACTCACCAGATACAACTTTGTCTTTAATGTATCCAAAAGTAGAAAATGCAGAGGTTATAGCTATAGATATCCCTGCAGAGTTAGAGAAATATTGTGGACCTGGAGAAAAAGAATTTTTGTGGAAACCTAAAAGGATTAGTCATAAAGCAAAAAATGGTCAAATTATTTATTTTTCTACAGATTCTAAGTTAAACGACGTAGTTAACAAGTCAGCTAGTTCTTATGAAACTAGTGCTGCTCTATTCAACTTTGAGTCTTCTAGTGAGCAAAAAGAGGTAAAAGCTAAAGCATTAGATTCTTTAATAGAAGAATCTGATTCTATTTTATTGGGTGACACAGAGGAGGATTTAATAAGTTACGCAACTATAAATCATTTAATTAGTAAGTACAGGAATAAAACATATGTAGTTTTTGGTGAATCTTTGAGCATTGTACAAATGAGAAGTTTGTCTGAAGTAGACAATGCTTTAATTATTATAGACAGATTGGATTTGCAGAAATATTTTCAAAAGGAACATTCTAAGGTGAATCAGGAAGGAGTGTTAAAAAGATTTGCTGTGGAGAAAAAAATAAATTTAATCTTAGTTGGAACATCTACTATTTTAATTAATAAAAATGGGGAAACTAGAATGGTGAAGAATCCTAAAGTTCTGGAGAATAACTATAAAGCCAAACTTGCGGCAACAATTGCTTCGTATTCAACTAAAAATGATTTATGGCTAAGTATGAGGGCGGGGATGAGTTAAGATTCATGTGGTTTATTCTGGTTTCTCATTTTCCCTTCTTTTATTAATCTTTTATTTCGCTTCTTTCGCATATCTTCGAATGACAACCCACCTGCTAGAGAACCTCCAGGCAATCGAGTTACTTTTTTAGAGTTTTGATAAAGTTCGTTAAGTATAAGTTCAATAGAATTAATAGGCAGAGGATCTACTTTTAAAAGTGCAATAAGATTTCTTTTTACATGTGTAACTAATGCATTGTAACTGATTCTAATAGTTCTATTTAAATATTCTGAATTTAGATCTGCATTTTCTATGACACTTATGACATTAAAGATAATTAATTCTTTATCAGCATAGTCGATGTCTTTAAAAGGCAAAGGCAAACCAAGTTTTAAATTACGAGATAAAATTTCAGAAAAAAAAGTTATAAAAATGAGTGAAGCCTCGGGTGAATCAACTTGAGATAAAGAAGCTGCTTCTAGAATATCTAACCCGATAGTACCCAATCGATCTACTTTTTTTATTAAATATTGTTGAAAAAACATTTCAGTCATATATATCAATTATATCACTAACTGTTGCTTGTGTCATCTAGTAAATTCAACTTTACTTACATTAAAATTCGAAGAAGCCATGTATGTTGCTAGGAATTTTTAAGTAGCTCCAGGCAGCTAGCTGCTAGCATCTAGAGTAAAGCAAATAGAATCCTCCTCTTTGAGAGGATGTGCCCTTTAGGGCGGAGGAGTGACTGAATTAAAGAAGTATTAATTTAAAGAATAATTCTTTAATCGAGCATAATTTCTTTTCCAAATTCATATCCTGGGTTCCATAGCATAGACATGTATCCTCTAGTTTGCATAAGGAACTTCTTAATTCCAATGTTTTTTAGTAACTCTAAAATCTGTTGCTTTCCTTCATCTATATTGTCAACTTCCTTTTTAAGTTCGACTTCAACAAAAATCCCTAAATCTTTAACGTTATCTATAACTATCCCGAAATCTTTGATATCGTATTTTTTTCTGCGCTTTTCCATCCATGTATTGTCTGTATATCCCAGTTGTTCAAATAACTTTAAGGCCATTTCACCATCCGAAACATTGTATTCATATTCATCGCAATGAGTTGTCTCTCCAGGCCTTTTAGGATCTTCATAGAAATGTTTTAAACAAACTGAATCTCCTTTGTTAGAAAATCTAATACGCATATAATCCATAGTGTCTTTGTACCCTCCGTGTTTTTGTGTGAAGAAGAAGGTTGAGTTTGGATTATTTAAATACACTTCTCTATGGTTTTCTTCGCCTTTAAATTCTGCATTGTCGGTTAGCCATTTTGTTAGAAGCATTAATTGTTCATCTGTAATTTTTATTTTTAATTCAATTTCAATACTCATAGGTAGCATTTAGCGACTAGCTATATAAAAAATGAACTATACTAATTAGTTTATCCAAAGTATACCTGAAGAGAAAAATTATTTTTCTACAAATGCAAAATTAAATTTACGATTATTAGTTGCTCTATAGGCCAATTGTAAAGTTTCCCTCATTAGAACTCTCCTATCTTTATCTCCAGGGTACATTGGATGAACTTCTCCTTGTAGTTCCTTATCTGTGGGGTCTTCATAAATAAATAAGAATGCTGATTCTTGATTAGGTGCGTTGATTGTGTTTTTAAATCCATAATCACCTAGTATTAAAGATAATCGTTCGGAAAGTGGCAAACCAAGTTGTTCTGATACTAAAATATCTATTCCCAAATGGTCAATACCAAAAAATTCGGCAAATACATCTATCAACATGCACGCCTCTAATGGAGTGTAAATTATTTCAACAGGTTAATCGTAGCCTTCATAAAAATCTTGATAGTTGATACTAATATTTGCTAGATTAGCGACTATTGTTTGTCTTTTCTCGACAGGGGGTGCAAAATCAACTTCGATTATTCTACTATTTAAGTTTGAATTACTGATTGTAGAAATATCCCGAATTGGGAAATCAATTACCTTCATTTTATGTTAAAAAACTGTCGTATTATACAAAAAGTTTGCAATTTGTATATCTCTTCAAACTAGAATCTTTAAGATTAAGAATAGATTTTAGGACTGGAATTTATAGTATTATTAGAGTGCTTGACTTCATTGTTCATTCTTAATTGTTAATTATTAATTAATCTTGGCCGATTTTGTTCATCTGCACGTACATACACACTATTCACTTTTAGATGGTGTTAGTAGAATAGATAAACTTTTTGAAAAAGTAAAAGGCTCTGGCATGTCGTCTGTAGCAATTTCAGACCATGGAGTTATGTATGGTGTCCCTGAATTTTGGAAAATGGCTTCCGACTTTGGAGTAAAGCCTATTATTGGTTGTGAGATTTACCTCTCTCCAAGAGAACATACAATAAGGCAAGATGTAGACGGGATTAAATATTATCATTTACTCTTGCTGGCTAAAGATCTAGAAGGGTATAAAAATTTAGTAAAAATTGTAACAATTGGGAATTTAGAGGGAATGTACTACAAACCTAGAGTAGATATAGCTACACTTCAAAAATATTCAAAAGGATTAATTTGTACTTCTGCATGTTTAGGAGGACCAATATCTAGACACATTCTAAACGATCAATACAAAATCGCAGAAGACTGGTTGCAAAAACTTCATGCAATATATAAAGACGATTTTTACTTAGAAATTCAAAGAAATGCAATTAAATGCAAAGACGAAGTAGATCAATCTAAATTGCAAGGTATTCCACAAACAGAGATATCCGAACAATTAGAAACAATAGAATCTCAAATTAAAGTAAACAAAAAACTATACGAATATTCAGATAGATTCAAAATACCTGTTATAACAACAACAGACGCACACTATTTAAATGAAGAAGATAAAGAAGTTCAAAAGATTTTGTTTTGTATTAAAGATGGATTAGATGTGAACGATCCGGGGGCGCGATCGGGCTATATAGATACGTATATTAAAACTCCAGATGAAATTGCGAAGATTTTTGAAGACATGCCGGAAATCTTAGAAAACACAATGCGAATAGATGAAAAGATTGAGAAATATAATATTTCATTCGATAGAGTTCAACCAAGATTTTGGAACACACCTAAAGAATCTAGTGCTGAAAAATTGATGAGGTTTGAAACATATAAAGGTGCAGTTAAACAATATGTTGATAAGAATTTTCAATTTTCAATTTTCAATTTTCAAACATATGAAAAAGATATTGCAGAGTTTGCTGCCCAACTCCCAGTAGATTTAAAGGAGCGAATAGACTACGAAATTAAAGTTATTCACGATAAGGGTTACGACGATTATTTCCTTGTAGTTTCGGATATTATGAAATGGGCTGCCAGTCAAGGGATTCTAATGGGAGTTCGTGGTTCAGTAGCAGGAAGCGTTGTAGCGCATTGCTTAGAGATTGTAGAAGTTGAACCAATTAAATGGGAGCTTTATTTTGAGCGATTTCTAAATCCAGAAAGACCCTCCCCTCCAGACATAGATATGGATATTCAAGATGACAGGCGCGATGAAGTTATTGCATATGTAGAAGAAAAATATGGAAAAGATGCTGTAGCTGCGATTGCTTCTTTTGGAAGACTAAAAACTAAAGCTGCTATTCGAGATGTTGCTAGATCCACAGGAATAGATTTAAAAACTGCAGATAGACTTTCTAAAATGGTTCATGTTTTGTTTGGGAAGGTTTACCCAATCCAAAAGATGATGGACTCAGACCCTGAGTTTGCATCCATTGTAAATGCAGATCCTAAACTTCAAGAAATGGCAGGTACAGTTGCAAAGATTGAGAATTTAGGGAGACATGTATCTGTGCATGCTTGTGGTCATTTAATTACTCCTGGTCCAATTGAAGATTATGTTCCAATGCAATTAGAAACAAAAGGAGGCAAAAGAACCATAACTCAATATGAATTCATGTGGTTGGAAGAATTAGGATTAATGAAGTTCGATTTTTTAGGTTTAAGAACTTTAACAATTGTAAATTTAGCAATTGAATTAATTGAAAAAAGACATGGAAAGAAAATAGATTTCTATGAAATTCCAGAAAGCGATAAGTTAACTTATGAATTGTTTGGTCGTGGAGAAACGATTGGAGTTTTTCAATTTGAGTCACCTCCAATGCAACAATATTTAAAAGAATTAAAACCTGGCAATCAAGAAGATCTATGCTTTATGGTAGCAGCATATCGTCCCGGAGCTATGAAATACATACCAGATTATATTAAATGCAAACACGGATTAAAATCTCCAGAATATCTAGTTCCAGAATTAGAACCTATCATGGGGAAAACTTTTGGATACGCAATTTATCAAGAACAAGCTATTAGAATTGCCGTAGATTTAGCTGGATATACAATGGGTCAATCCGATGTTCTTCGTAGAGCTATAGGTAAAAAGAAATTAGATGTAATGAAGAAAGAAGAAGAGCAATTTAAACAAAAGCTTTCAGAGAAAGGATATTCAGCTTCTAATTCAGACAAACTTTGGCAAATCTTATTGCCCTTTGCAGACTATGGATTCAATAAAGCTCATGCAGCTGGATATGCCGTCTTGGCGTATAAATGTGCGTATTTAAAAGCTCACTATCCTTTAGAATTCATTACTGCCTTAATGCATTGCGATATAGAAAATTCAGATAGAATTACTATAGACATTAGGGAAGCAAGCAGATTAGGATTTAAAGTACTACCACCAAGTGTGAATCATTCAGATCTATATTTTAATCCAGAAGGAAATAATTTAATTCGATTTGGATTTGGCGCAATTAAAAATGTAGGTACAAAAATTTGCGAAAGGATTGTACAGGAAAGAGAAGAAAATGGTCATTATAAAAATTTCGATGAATTTGTTACAAGAGTTGGTGTAAAAAATATTAGTAAAAAGGCTGCTGAATGTTTAATTAAAGCAGGTGCTATGGATGAATTTGGAGATAGGAGTGCTTTAGTTGCAGTAATTCCACAAGTGTTTGAAGGTGCTGGTAAAGTACAAAAAGCAGAAGAAATGGGGCAATCTGGACTATTCAATTTTACAGAAGAACACGATGCAGTTAACGAAGTTCATGCAACTACTTTGCCACAGGTAGCTCCAGCATCCGATAGAGAAAAAATGGAATGGGAGAAAGAATTACTTGGAATGTTTATTTCTACTCATCCTTTAGAAAAATTCAAGTGGTCTCAGTTATTAAATGGAGTTGTAGGAACAAATGAGGTTGAGCAAATGCAAAATCAAAGTCCTGTTAAAGTTCTAGGCATGTTTACAACTATAAAAACCGTATTTACAAAGAAGGATAATAAAAAAATGGCGATAGTTACAATTGAAGATGCATATGGAAAATGCGATGGAGTAATATTTCCTAAAACATTCGAAAAGCTTTCCGAAGTTGGCTTATTAAATGAATCTAGAGCTTATATTATAGAGGGAAAGGTAAATTTTAGGGAAGAAAGGTGTTCTATAATGATAGACAAAATCGAGCCTGCAAATATTGCTAAACCTCCAAAGAAATTGAAGCTAGATATAACAAAAGTAGTAGATAAATCCGAATTGGAATCTTTGAAGGATTGCTTTGTAGCAGATGGGGATTTAGATGTAACAATTTACTATGGAAATCCAAAAGAAAAAAAAGAAGTCCAAAGAAAAGCATCTTTGAACGACGAGAACAAATTGCAAATGTTGAGGAAGTATATTGTTAATTAGTAATTGCTATATCATAGATATATATGATATAATTTAATATGGATTTTAAAATAAACACTCGCACTATTGACAGTATAAATTGGGGAGAAGGCTTTGAAATTTTAATGGAGAGCCTGCCAGAAGCAATAAAGTCTGAAGTACGATTGGTACTAGCAGATGTAAATATACTTAACTTTGATTTTGATTTACCTGAATTATTAAAGGACTTAGAATTTATTGATAATGGAGCTTTCAATGCTGTATTCTACAATCAAAATCTTTTTCCTAATAGAGTTTTAAAAATTCCCTTCGCTAATCCTTTAGGTAAAAAGGAAATTATGAATTCCTTTAAATCTTTAAAAAGATCTAATAAGTCTATTGGTAGTATTTTATCGGGATTAGATAAAACCACCGAAGCAATTTACCGAATGAATTATATGTATCATGGGGGACCGTTCTCTATTATTCATAAAGTTGTTGCGCACAATAGGCATTTTGTATTTAATACAGGACTTCAATAAAATACCTTAAAGATTCCAGATATTGTATGTTTAAATGGGGTTCCCTTTGGCTATACTCAAGAAATAATTTATGGAAAACCTGGAGATCCTACGAATAAACAACATCTACAACTTTTGCTTGCTCTTGAATGTTTCGATGGAAACTTTGATAATATTAGAATTCCACATAATCCTTTTACATGTGAATTAACTGATGAACCGCCAAAAGTAATAGATGCTACATATACTACTTTGAGAGATGCAATTTACGGAAAACTTAAATAAGAAATATTTATTAACTTTCTTCGATTTTCACATACCTCTCTTCTTGGTGTATTGCTTTATCTCCAAAAAAATCTTTTAAATAATTTTTCATATCGTCGCCTATTGAGGCTCTGTCGATAGACTCTGTCCATTTAGCCTTAATATCGTTGTATGTTTTAAATACAAACAACATATCTCTAATTGGCAAATTGCTTATTGTTACTGTCTCTGGATAATATTCATAATTAGATAGAATTTTTATACCACACGTAGCACCATCGTCAACGCTATACGCTAATGTACAAGAATCAAGTTCAAGATTGAAAAAGATATTCCAAAATTTACTATCATCAAAGTCTTCATCTTCTTCTATAAAAACTGAATCCCCCATTCCCATTTGAAGCCAATACCTAATGAATCTGTAATAGCTTTTACTAATTGATCTAAAGAAATAGGCAGAAATACATCTATGCCATCGAATCTTGCAAGTATTCTGTAAGATCCATTATCGAATTCTATAGAAAATTCATAAGTTGGAAATACAAGCAAATCCTCTATTCCTCCATTTGAGGGATCGCAATCATTTGGGATAAATCTACTAATTGTTGCAATTTGAAACAAATCATTCATAAATCAGTTAGCTTATATCGCTAAATCCTTCCAAATCGTTGAGTTCTTCTTCATCGTCGTAAACTCCATCTGTATCTGGTTCCTTTATAAAATCGTCTGAATCTTCAGTATTAATTTCATTGTCTGGTAAATCTGTTTCATCTATATCTCCTTCAACTATACCTAAAGCCCTGTCTTCCAAACTTGCATCTGGTGTGTCTTCTGCGTCTTCATCTAAACTTGTTGAACCAGATATATTCCCGTAATCTTCGTCTGGTTCAGCACTTTTTAAATTTAATTCATCTAAATCTTGCCCTGTGGCTTCTGAATCTCTAGATGTATGAAGGTTATCGTCTAAATTATCTGGATATATTGAATCTGAAGGTGAATGTTTCTTGGTCATAAAATTTTATTAACTAACTCATTTTATCACTATAGATAATAATCATCTAACTTTGTTATTATTCTTGAATAAAACTAATTCTATGATATTTGAAACACCGGACGATTTAAGAAAAATAACTTGGGATGAGCTAAGGAGTTCAGTTAAAGAAGCATCATACCGTGATCAGCTGATTATAAATAATCCGGAAGAGTTGATGAAGTTATGTTCTGGTCCAATTCAATTAATATTTAATGATTTATCTGATATTGTACTTAATTCCCTTATTTATAGTTGTCCACGAGATTTAAAATTAGCAACGTATCAAAATAGATCTACAGTTAGAGGATTAGAAATATATGAGATTTTTACAAGATTGCCTCATCTACCCTCTATATAAAATTTGAAGGGTTTCGTATTTTATATAGATATGAGGCCTGTATTTTAGTGGGGAAGGGTTATCGTCGAGTACGATTACCCATAATTAACCAACAATTTTTAGCAATACATGCTATAAATCCTTATCATCCTCATATGAAATTCTATTTTGATGTAATGTCTGCTTTGGAGATAATTAATAATTCTGAAATAGAAGCCTAATACTTTGTTTTAACTAATTCTATATTTCCCTCATCTATAATTAGGTAATGTGCAAGACCATATTGAATATAGCCATCGTTAATGTAGCCTTTATTAAAATTGACTTGCGGGTAGTGAGTATGGCCGCAAATGTAAATAGTATTTAGTTTGAAATTCTTATTTTTTTCTTTATTAAAAATAGCTTCTTGCATTTCTGCATCTGTTTTTTTTGTCATTATATTTTTAAAATAATGCGCATTGAAAAATTCTACTAAATTAAAAGGATAGGATATTAAAGTTAGAAGAGTTCTATTGTTTCTTAACCAAGGAGTTTTTTCTGTGAAAGTTTGGTAGAACCTATTCCCATGTTCAATATGCAAAGTCTTTCCTTTCCAACCCATTTCAAATTCATATCCATATTTATTACAAAATACTAAGCATCTATCGTCTATATCTGTTTTCCTATCGTGATTACCGAACAAATAAACAGCTTCCTTAGATTTAAGTAAAGGAAAAAGTTCTTTCCATTCTGAAGTTAAGAAATCTTCGAATGAACAAAAATATGAATCCCAGAAATCTCCATTTATAATTACTTTATCTGCAGACGAAATTAAATCTTTTAGAAAAAGAAATTTATTTTTGTTAAATTTTGCGTCCAAATGAGAATCAGAAAATACAATTGTTTTCATACAGATTAGAAATTAGAAGTTAATAACGAATAACTAAACTTAAAGTTTTTTATTCTTGGCATATCGTCTCCATACTCAACAATGTGGTGTTCGTGATCTTTTAATATTTTTTCGTATTTAGTTATATATGCATGCGCATTAGATTTTACCTTAGAATTGACTTTTGAAGCATGTTTTATTGCTTCGATACAAACATGATACCGGGAAGTCCCATTTAAAACTTGCATATCGAATGGCGTAGTTGTACTACCCTGCTCTCTATAGCCTAATATACTTATTCTGTTTTCAACTCCTTGTCCAAACATTAGCTGTTTTATAGCTTCTGGATACCCATGAAAATTAAATACGATACCTTTGTCTTTTGTAAAATATTTATCAAAATCATCTTTAGTCATAGCCGCTTCCAAATTTCCAAAACCTAAATTGCTTAACTTATTAATATTCACATATTGAAAAGTTAAGTAAGGTATATCTTCTTTTAGAATCTGTGTGGCAGCCAATGTCTCTAATGTTTGATGGTCTCCTGCAGAAGCTATGACTACATCTGGATCTGACTTGCCTTTTCTTAAAGATAGTCCTCCTGAAGGGCGGACCAGGCTACTTGCCCATTCCCACACAGAGATTCCTTTTTTAACATGATCTCTTGCTTCATCTAAGCTTAACCATTGTGGTGATTCTCGTTTATCTGAAATTATTAAATTTAATGTATTAGTTTCTTTTAAACAATTTTCCAAAGTTGCTAAAAATATATTTGCATCTGCAGGAAAAAATACTTGTGAATGATTTGTTTGTTTACTAATTAATGTATTAATTAATCCTGGGTTTTGATGCGTAAATCCATTGTGATCTTGCCTCCAAGTTGTACTGGTAGCAATATAGTTCATACTAGATAAAGGTTTTCTCCATTCAAATTCTAAAGTTTGCTTTAGAAATTTTAAATATTGTTCAATCTGAGATGTAATTATATTTAAAAACGCTTCGTATGAAATTAGAATTCCATATCTACCTGATAAAATATATCCTTGCATCCATTCTTGTAAAACGTGTTCGCTCAAAATTTCCATAATTCTTCCATCTGCAGAATAAGCCTCGTCCCACTCTCTCATTTTTCTATTGAAGGCTCTGCTAGTTACTGTAAAAATATCTTCAAGCATATTGGACTCAGATTCGTCCGGCGAGAATAATCTGAAATTTTTACTATCTTCATTTAAACTGAATATATCTCGGATATATTGAGCTATTTCTACCATTCTACTTTCTGTTCTAGCACCTCTTTGTCCAACTTTTAATTCGTGATCTTCTAGTTGTGGTAAATTTAATTCAAGTCTTGCAGGATCTCCCGATGCAAATTTATTCTTACCAATTCTGTAGTTTTCTTCTGGAATAAATTTGTTAATTTCGATCTTGAAAATAATTTTATTGTTTAAGTTATGGTCGTCGACTAAAAGTTCCTGAATATTATAACTTCTTAACCATTCTTCTAATATCTTCATTTCCTCTTCGTTCTTTTTTGGATTTTGAATTGGAATTCCATGCGACAAATTATTATCTTCAACTTTTACATAAGCTCCATCTTCCGTTGGTAAGTATTTGGCTCCGGTCCAACCCTTCATTGTGCGCAAAACTATCATAGGTAGTCTACCTCCATTTTTTTTATAATCTCCAATATCTTCATAAACATCGTCCAAAGTATCTAAAAATTCTTCGTATATTGCATCTTCCAATTCATATTGATCTACAAAATATACTTTATATCCTAGTCCAACAAAGTAAGATCTTATTTCGTTATCGCTCATTTTAGAAAAAATGGTAGGACCAGAGATTCTATAACCGTTTAAATGAAGAATTGGCAGAACAACACCATCTGTTTTATGGTTTAAAAATTTATTACTTTGCCAAGATGCAGAAAGTGGTCCAGTTTCTGCTTCTCCATCTCCAACAACGCAAACAGTCATAAGTCCTGGATTATCGAAAACTGTTCCAAATGCAGTTCCTAATGAATAACCGAGTTCTCCCCCTTCGTGAATTTGCCCAGGTAAACCAGGCCAAGTGTGGCTAGGAAATCCCTTAGGCCAACTAAATTGCTTTAAAACATAACCCAATCCTTTAGAATCTAAAGTAGCTTTTGGATAGTATTCTTGTAAAGTCCCTTCTACATACAGTCCAGAAATTATTGCTGGTGCTCCATGACCAGGACCAGCTATTAGCATTACGGAGTTAACTGCAGCTACTCCCTCTCCAGAGCTGGAGAGGGTTGGGGTGAGGTCGTTTTGTTCTAGTGAAAGCTTTAATTTTTTCTTTGGTTGAATTTTCTCTTTTATTAATACATCTAGTCCTCCATAAACAAAATTCAAACCAGGAACTGTTCCCCAATGTCCTAAAATTCTATCTTTAATATGTTCAGGCTTAAGAGATTCTTCTAAAAGAAAATTATCCTTCAAATACAGCATGGAAGCAGATATATAGTTTGTAACACGATGATATTTTCTGAGCCAATCCGATCTATCCATAAAATTAGTTTACTAATCTTATGATATCAGATTGGCTCTTAATGGCAATTAGAATAGTTAAGTAATTTGGGTTTAATTTCTATGTATTGTCAATTCAATGTTATAATATTGTTAGTTAAATACCTTTAAATGAGCAAAATTTCTTTACAAATCCTAATAGATAAAAAAATGAAAACTAAGGGTGAAAAGGCTGCAAAGGCAAATGGATTCGATACAATTCAAGATATGTTGCGGTTTTTTCTTCACAGTGTAATAAATGGAACATTAATAACTTCAATTAAAACTTCTTCCAAAAATCAAAATGAAGATGAATCGTATATTTCTCCAGAAGCTGCAGCAAGATACCACAAAGACATTGAAGAATTTTTAGTTCAAGATGCAAAAAACCCAAAAAAAGGTGCTCGAACAGTGCAGGAATTTATGGATATGTTAAATGAAGATATAAAAAAATTGCCATAATTTATGTACATAAGAAAGTCATCAAAATTTATTAAAAACTATAAAGAGAGAATATCTTCAAATGAAAATTTAGTATTAGAATTCGTAGAAGCTTTGTATCTTTTTATTCACGATCGCGAAAATACCACATTGAGAGATCATTCTCTTCAAGACAAAATGGCGCACCTTAGATCTTTTTCAGTTAATAATTACGTAAGAGTAATTTATTCAGAGCATGAAGATTATTTCCTTTTTCACGATATAGGAACTCACGATCAGGTTTATTATTAAAATCTCATATGATATTATTCGCGTAATTAATTTGTAAGAAAGTGGGAATTTTTTGTCATCGTATTAGTTTAATACTACCTTATGACTCTTCCAATTTATTGCTAAGCATTTTTAGTAATTGACAGGTACCTGATAAATTAGACAGAGATTCTATGAAAGAAGTAGAAAACGTTTAATTTGTTAAAATGAGATATGAAAACAGCAGTACCATCAGAAATTAAGTTAGAAATATTACAAAA
>Ga0163144_10005149_pt1 | contig 29163 bp, 20 predicted proteins | sample OliLak19BULKMAT1_FD_123175 | JGI IMG/M metagenome (GOLD analysis project Ga0163144, IMG submission 123175) | Freshwater microbial mat bacterial communities from Lake Vanda, McMurdo Dry Valleys, Antarctica - Oligotrophic Lake LV.19.BULKMAT1 | ecosystem: Environmental > Aquatic > Freshwater >...
AGTGTCGCGAGGCGCTGGCAACGCCGGCTCGCGGCAAAACAGGCACCCGACTGCCACGAGACTTCGGCGACACTGGACCAGGTCCGATGAGCGAGCCCGGTTACGGCGGCGTGACGCGGAGCAGCTCGACCGCGCCGTCCAGACTGTGGCTGCCAAGCGAGATGAAGAGGTGGCCGTCGGTGACCGAGAGTGCGAACGTCATGCGGCGATCGAGCCGTGCCACGAGTCCGGCGATCAGGTTGCGGTCGATGGACCGGATGTCGATCGACTCCGCCTTGTGAATCCGCGCTCCTTCAAGTTGCCGCAGGTAGATGACCGGCGCCTTCTCGATGTAGACGGCCACTCGCGGCGACGCCTTGCTGGCCTTGTGCAATCGCGCCGCGTCAGGAGCGCCGACTTCGATCCACACTCGCATGGCACCGGTGAGGTCGCGGACCGTGATGGCTGGCTCATCAGGATCGCTGATTCCCCGGGAAAAGCTGATCCCGTCGGCGTACTCGAGACAGTAGGCCAACACACGGGTCACCAGCCGCTCCTCAGTCTCGGACGGATGCTGGGCAACCTTCAGCGCAAGAGACTCGTAGACACCGCGATCCACATCGGCGAGTTCGATGGCAAAGTTGTACAACGTCGCGGTCAGGGCCACGGGATACCGATGGTGGGGACGTGCCGGTCAGCGCACGGCAAAGGAGACGGTGGAATATGCATGCGCCTTCGGCTGGAACTGGTATTCCTTGCTGCGGCTGTGCAGGCGCCATTCGAGGAGTCCGAACGGAGAGCGCAGCCCAGCGCCGACCTCGAACTCCGAAAGCCAGACGTTCCGTGCCACGCGCAGGCTCTGGCGGTCGAAGGTGCTGCCGTCGAGAAACAGGTTGTGGAGCACCGCCGACTGTGCGGCCCCTGCCCGGACGAAGGCTCCCCACCTGTCGGCGCGATGATTCGGCGCTTGCCAGGGTCGCGGTGGCCGCAGACCGGCGGTGACTTGCAGCCCGAGCGTTGCGTCAGTGGCGACCGTGCCGAGCCTGGCCGCCCACACGGGCGCCACGTGCACGCGGAGGCCGGTTGACGCGTGTTCGAACCGGCCGAACTCGCGGGCCCCACGGTATGCGGCAACGAAAGCGACCTCGGTGGGCAGTTGCCGCTCCCAGCCCACGGGCGGACGAAAGCCGAAGTTGCGGTGCACCCACTTCTGGGCCGGCTCGGCGAGTGACGCCGGGCCCGTGACACCGAGCGTCAGACTGTACGCGCGCAGGCTCCGATCCTTGTCGCGCTGGGCACCCAATTCGAGACCCAGCCAGCCAGCGAACGGGCGCTCATCCAGCGATCGGACCCGGAGGTCGAGCGTCGGCGTGAAGATCGCCTGCACCAGGCCGAATGACATCAGTCGGCAGTCGCGCTCCACCGCTGGTGCATCACAGTGCTGGGGTCCGCCGAGCAGCCGGCGCGCCACGGGATGCGCGGTGGGCCAGAGCAGATTGATGCGCGTGCCCTGTGAATACTCTCGATCGGCGCGCCGCTTGGGCGCCTGCCAGAAATTGAACGAGTCGTTATCGAGGTCGATACGCGTTGCGATCTGACCGCGCACCGGAGCACTCGCAGCGGCGCACACCGCCCCGATCGCGGCCAGCCTCCAGGTCTTGCACATGCGGCGTGCCCCTCGCAACGTTGAAGGAGCGCGGAGGCCCCGGAAAACAGGAAGTGTCGTGGCTGAACGCGGGTGAAAGGCTTTGGCTCGAGCCAAGGCGCCACCCGGAGCGAGACCAGCGGCATCGCGAGTCTTTGCAACGCCGGCTCGCGTCAAAAGACGCGCCCGACTGCCACGAGACTTCGGCGACACGAGCCCAGCGGCGTAGCGGCGTAGCGGCGTAGCGGCAACTGCTGAACGCAAAGGCGCAAAGGTGCAACGGACCGTAGATGAATGGGAACAGCCGCAACACAGCGCTGCTGCCGTTGCTGTTGCACAATATCCTTGCTCAAGTCGCTGCTGACCATCACATCGCGCCGAGGTGGATGGATCCTGCAGACGTCCCTTGCTTCTTTGCGCCCTTGCGCCTTTGCGTCAGGCAGTTTGCTCTTCGGTAGTTCTTCGTTTGATCGTGCGGTGCTCGAGGAAGGCGGCACAGTAGCGCGAGGCGCTGCAACGCCGGCTCGCGTCAAAAGACGCGCCCGACTGCCACGAGACTGCGGCGACACGACACTAGCGCAGGTTGGCGCTGAAGAACGCCACCGACTTCGCCCACGCATCCGAGGCGGCGGCGGCGTTGTACGCCTGTCCGGACGGGTTCGAGAAGCCGTGATTGGCATCGGCATAGACATTGATCGTGACGGTCTTGCCGCTGCTCTTCAGCGACCGCTCCATGGCACGGACACTGTCGACGGGAATACCGCGATCGAGCCCGCCAAACAGGCCGAGGACCGGGGCGTCGAGCCGCGACAACTGTGCCGCCTCCGTGATTGGCGCGCCGTAATACATGACGACCGCGCTGATGTCACGACCGCCGACCAGACCGGTGCGCAACGACCAGTGCCCGCCGAAGCAGTAGCCGACGGATCCGATCTTCGTGGCGCCCTGGGCCCTCAGGTAGGCAATGGCGGCAGCGAGATTCTTTTCACCGGCCGGCACATTCTTCATCGCGGTCTGGTAGAGCACCATCGCCGTATCGGGCGTGGTTGCGACGCGGCCGAAGAGATCGACCGCCAGCACCAGGTAGCCTTCGCCCGCGTAGCGATCGACAACCGCCTTGATGTTGTCGTTGAGCCCCCACCATTCATGCACGACGATGATCGCCGGCGTGTTGCCGCCGGCGCCAGTCGGCCGCGCCATGTAGCCGTGCAGCATTTTTCCATCGACCGTACCATACATCACCTCACTGCCGACGACTGCGGCGCGCGGCGCGATGCGCGCGGTCGGCGTCGCAGTCGGTGTCTCTTTCCCGTGTGCGGCGTGCATCGCGGTGGCGTAGTCTGCCTGCCGCGTTTGTGCTGCAACAGGCGCCGCGATGACGGCAGCCAGTGCAACGGCCCGGATGATCTGATTCATGACGTGGCCCGGATGGAATGGTAAGGAGAAACCCACAGGCGCTGCACGATCACGACGGCCAGCGAGGCCGGTGCGCGAGGCTGGTGAGCGAACTCGCAACCGTTCGCGTCGCTCCCACTGGTGCTGCACCCCACGTCACGAGGCCGCGGCGATCACCTCAAGATACTCCCAGCGATCGGCAAGCACGGCCAGTTCGGCATCGAGTTCGGCGAGCCGGGCTGTGGCAGCCGCCACTGCCACGCCGTCGCGACGGACCGAGGGATCCGCGAGCTGTGCGTAGATCGCGCCCCGGTGCTGCTCGCGGGCGTCGATCAGGTCGGGCAACCCGGACAATTCCTGCGACTCCTTGAACGACAGTCGGCGCTTCTTCTCCGACCGCAGCGGCGCTGGGGTGGCGGCGGCGACGGCCGGCCTGGCCACCGGCGTGGCGGTCGGCCGGGGCCGCTGACGCAGCCAGTCGGCGTAGCCACCGGCGTATTCGCCAATCACGCCCTTCCCCTCGAATGCGAGGGTGCTGGTGACCACGTTGTCGAGAAAGGCGCGATCGTGGCTCACCACCAGCAGTGTCCCGCTGAACTCGAGCAGCAGCGCCTCGAGCAGGTCGAGCGTTTCGATGTCGAGATCGTTGGTGGGCTCGTCGAGCACCAGCAGGTTGAAGGTGCGGGTAAAGAGTCGTGCCAGCAGCAGCCGGTTGCGCTCGCCGCCAGAGAGGGCGCGCACGGGCGTCCGCGCGCGTTCCGGCGGGAACAGAAACTCCTGCAGATAACCGTGTACATGTTTCTGCGCACCGCCGATCACGACGAACTCCGCCCCGTCGGCAATCGTATCGAAGACGGTCCGATCTTCATCCAGTTGTTCGCGCAACTGATCGAAGTAGGCGAGCTCGAGATTCGTACCGAGGGTGATGCTCCCTGCATCCGGCGCCAGTTCGCCGAGCAGCAGCTTGAGCAGGGTGGTCTTGCCCGAGCCGTTGGGGCCGATCAGGCCAACCCGATCGCCACGCGTGATGATGGTCGAGAAATCACGCACGATCGGCTTCTCGCCGCGCGAAAAATCGACATGGCGTGCCTCGACGACCAGCCGGCCGGATCGCTCCGCCTCCTGCGCCTGCAACCTGACCGTACCGACGCGCTCGCGCCGCTGACTGCGGGCGACACGGAGTGCTTCGAGACTTCGCACCCTGCCCTCGTTCCGTGTCCGGCGGGCCTGAATCCCAGTGCGAATCCACACCTCCTCGAGTGCCAGCTTTCGATCGAACTCGGCCCACTCACGGGCCTCGACGTCCAACGCCGAGTCCTTGCGCGCCAGATACGTGTCGTAGTCGCCACCCCAGTCCACGAGCCGTCCACGATCGAGTTCGACGATCCGTGTCGCCACGCGGCGGAGAAAGGCACGATCGTGCGTGACGAAGACCAGCGTCGTGCCTCGATCAATGAGGTACTGTTCCATCCACTCGACGGCTTCCACGTCAAGATGGTTGGTCGGTTCATCGAGCAGCAGGACGTCAGGCTGCCTGACCAGCGCGCGAGCGAGCAGGGCCTGCCGCTTCCGACCACCCGAGGCGGCGGAAAACGGAAGTTCCGGATCCAGCGCGAGATGCTGCAGCACCGTGGCGACCCGCGTCTGCACCTGCCACGCGTCAGCCGCGTCGAGCGCGTGGTGGAGACGGTCCAGTTCCTTCAGCGCGCGCTCACTGTGGTCGTGCGCAACCTGCACGCTGGCGTGGTGATACTGCGCCAGCAGGGCACCCGCGGGTCCGAGCCCGGCGGCGACGACGTCGAAGATCGTACCGCCGACGTCGTCGGGAATCTCCTGCTCCAGTCGCGCCACGCTCAGCCCCGTCAGCTTGACCACGGTGCCCGTGTCCGGCGCGATCGTAGCGTCCAGCAACTTGAGCAGCGTGCTCTTGCCGCTTCCATTCCGACCGAGCAGGCAGACACGCTCGCCTCGCTCCATGCTGAAATCCGCGTGCGAGAGCAGTTCCGGGCCACCGAAGGCGAGCGTGACATCCTGGAGGCCCAGCAAAGACATGTGGGATCAGATTGGAGTGAGCAGCGTGCGACCCCTCAAATCTAGCGTGCGCACCTACGGGCCCTCCGAGCCAAGCCAGCGGGCAGGGCTTCGCGCCGGCGCCGCACCTGGCGCTGATCAGCGAGACTGCTACGGCGAAGGCGCGCGCGCGGCTGCGACCCAGCCGGTGATCACCATCCCGGCCGCTGCGGCGCCGACGGCCACACACGAAATCAAGGTCCAACGTGGAGATCCGAGCACGAAACCGCGCGATGCGAAGAGCAACCCCATTCCCGCCATGCCGCCGACTGCGAAGCCGGCGCGCTCGATGCGGGGAAACGTTGGTGACGGCGCCACGTCATACGCGGCGCGCGGTCCCCAGGCGAGCGGGGCCAGCCGGTGATAGTCCCAGCACAGCAGGAAGAGACTCGCAAGCAGCATGAGACCAGTGATCACTGGCGTCCCGGTGAAATGCAGCGCCACCGTGATGACGAAGATGTTCAGGATGATGGGGAAGAAGAGCAGCGCCCCGATCGTCGCTGTCGCAGGCAGCAGCAGGAGTGCGCCGGCGATCAGCTGCGACCAGCCGAGGAAGCGCCAATAGCCTCCGCTCTGGTACATCGCCTCGAAGAAGTACCCGATCGGGGTGCTGGTGCTGAGCAGCGTGAATCGCAATCCCTGCACCTTCACCAGTGCCGTCGGCACGAAGGCGAGCGCCAGCAGCAGACGGGAGACGACTGCCAGCCGGTGCAATGCGGGCACCCTTCGCGCGCGCAGATGCAGCTGCTGTATCCGTTCCTGAAACGACAAGACTCGGCCCTCGTGTCGGCGTAGTGTGCGAGAGCGTACGGGATTCGGGCGAGAAAGTTTTCACCTGCTCCGCCCGTCATGGCGGACGGTGGCTGGTCGCGCCGCCGCCGCGTCCCGAAGGCCGAGGCACTGCCGGAACGCAGCTTCTACCGACGGAGGGGAAACGGTCTCGACGCGGGCAGATCCTCGGCGAACTTCCACGGCGCGGGCCCCTCGCGGGTAAGTGGAATGTCCCCAAGCCGGGCCCGGACCATCGCCATCGGCATGGTGCCACCCTGCAGGACGCCGTCATGGAATTCCCGTTCGGTCATCTTTTTCGTCGACACCAGCGCCTTGTACATCGCACGCATCTGCAAGCCGCCGAGCATGTACGCCGCCTGATACAGCGGCGAGTAGTTGCCGGCCAGGCTGCGTCGCACCTCGCCATCGGCATTGGCCCGCTCGAAATTCACGGTGTCGACCAGAAACTGCACCGCCTGGTCCGGCGTCATCCGGCCGAGGTGGAAGTTAAGCGAGAAGATGATCCGTGCACTGCGGTGCATGCGCCAGAACAGCGCGCCGATGCGGTCCTCCGGCGTCACGTGAAAGTCATGATCGTAGAGGAACATTTCCCAGTACAGCGCATTCCCTTCGCCCCAGAACGGCGTCGAGAACAGCCGGCGATGCGGGTGGTATCGGGCGGTCATGAACCCCTGCAGATGATGACCGGGATTCAGCTCGTGGAACACGGTCGCGTGCGAAAAGTGCGGATTGTTGCCTCGCATGCTCATCCGCTTCTCTTCGTCCGTCATCTCATCGGTCGGATAGCTGACGAGAATCAGGTCCCCGCCGAGGAAGAAGGGATTGAGGCGCTGGCGCTCGGGGGACATCATCTCCATCCGCCAGTCTTCCTTCGCCAGCGGCGGGATGGTCACCCAGTCGTGCTGCTCGAAGAACTCCTCCGCCTGCCGCGCCAGATTCCGGATCAGCTCGGGCTGTTTTCCGGGCGCGACCCAGGAGTCCTTCACCTTTTCCATCGCCGCCTTCCAGTCATCACCGAACCCCATCTCGCGCGCCGCCTTCTTCATCTCACTGAGACTGAACGCGTACTCGCGCTCGGCAATCGCGATCAGTTCTTCGGCGGTGTATGGGATCATCTCGTGACGCAGGTCGGCCGCCAGCCCGACGGCGCCGATCGGATCACCGATGATCGGGCCCGTATTCGCACTCGCCGCGTCAGGTGCCGCGCCGGTGCGGCTGGCCACCGTCGGCGCTGTGCGCGGCATGCCAACCAGCCGCTCCCTGATCGTTGCGGCGTAGCGCGTCGACGCGTCATTCAGCTTCTGATACGGCTCCTTCATCCACCAGCTGAAGACCGGATCATAGCCAGCGTGGAAGCGATACCAGCCGCTGATGGTCGTTCGAAGCTGGTCGAGTTGATCGGCCGCGCGGTTGGCGACGGTACGCGAGGCACGGGGTATGGCCGTGCGTGGGCGCGCGAGGGTGTCGGCACGCGTGGGCGCCTCGAGCAGTGCGCGAAGGCTGTCGATCTGCCGCGTCAGTGCCGCCACCAACTTCGCCGTCGCGGCGGGATCGATCGTCTCCAGATCGCGGCGGCTGTCGTGCAGGGCCTGCAGCGCTTCCGCGAATGGCAGCAACGGCTGCACTTCCCCACGCTGCGTATCCTGTCGGTCCGCCAGATCGAGCGCGTAGCGCAGGTGATTCTCGAGCAGCACGTAGTCGATCTTTCCTTCCTGGCTCAGCCGCTCGAAATCGAGCGCGCGCAAGCGAGTCCGCCAGGCGGATGAGAAGCCGCGCATACGCGCACGCTGATCGGGCGAATCGTACGCGTCGTAGCGGCGCCCGAGCGCGCTGACATCGAGCGCGTATCGCTGCACGATTCCCGCCAGCTCGCTACCACGTGCCGAGACCAGCGCGGAGAGCACCGGCACCGATGCCAGGGGATCGGCCGGAAATGGTGTCGTACCGGGTTGCTGCCCGTGCACCATCGGGGCGGCGGCAAACGTGAGCGATGTGCATGCGCCCATCATCAGCCGCACCAGGGCGCGGCGGGGCAGTTCGACGGCTGCGGTCACGAGGTCCACTCCACGGTCAGTTGTGACGCCGCACATTGGTCGGGCGCCTGGTGCTGCAGGCCGCGCGCGTCCTCGCCGAGCTGGCGGGCAGCGGGCGGCGTGTCCGGGCTACATGTCCGGCGTCAACATCAGGTGCGCGCGCGGCGTCCCGGCGTTCATGATCCACGGGCCTTTCCCGGGCACCGAGGGCAGGCCGGTGGTGGCCGTGGTGGCATTCGGCATGTACATCACGAACAGTGCGCTGGACTTTGGTGCCGTCCCCGAGGCCGGATCAAAGTCGCCTTTCGGTCCGGTCAGCGAGTACAGCGCCGCCGGCGTCCTTGGCATCCGCAGCGTACCGCGCCTGATTTCGGCGAAGCGCACCGTATCGACCTGCGTTCCCTTGGTCCCCGCTGCACGGAGCTCGCGACCGCGCGCCATGAAGGGCTCCATGCTGGTGGCGTAACAGGCGACATGGAACTGGTCGTCGGAGGGGGCATCGGCCAGGCACTGCATGCCGTTGCGCGCTGGGCGCAGCACTTCGAGCTTCCCCGCCGTGCGGTACCCCATCACGCCAGCGCCCTCGCGCAACGAGGCGGGCAGCGGGAGGACGGCGGCAGCAATCTGCTGCGCGTCCGGGGTGGGGGTCTGTGCACCAAGCGCGCAACCCACGAGAGACATCGCCACGACAACAGCGGAAGTACGCATCGGACCGGCTCCAGGAGTACGGAGGAAGAGAAGCGCTACTGCAATCTGAAGAGATAACTGAATTTCACGAAGAATACATCCCGCGCCGGCTGCAGGCCCTGCGTCCCGCCAGGCCGATCGGCCCTGGACGTGTTGCCGTATCCAAGGAAGATCACGGTGCCGGGCGTGGGCAGATACGAGAAGAGGAAGTCGAGGCGGCCGCGCAGCCGGTCGAATGCCGCCGCGCGCACGAGCGTGCCGCTTGCATTTCGGAAGAAGACCGGAGCGTTGGTGCGGGAGTCGTCGCGCAATGAGTCCTGCTGCAGCTTCGCGATCTCGCCGATCACGCGAACGAACACCTGGCGCGTGACCTGATACTCGACCCGGAGCCGCGGCACGTTGCGGGTCAGCACCCGGGTGCCATCGGTTCGACGATTGTACTGCTCGTATCCCCAGGTGCCGGTCATGCGCAGCTGGTCGGTGGGTCGGACGGTCAGGCCGAGATTGAGAATCGCGATATCCGCCGAACTCCACTCAGGAAAATTCTCGTCGATGCCGTAGAGTGCGAAGGCGTTGAACGAGAAGCGCTTGAACTCGGGCGACGCCACCGACGCGACCCAGTCGACGTTGTCGAGCCGTGGCGTTCCCACATAGCGCACGGTGTCGAGTGCTGCGCCACGCGGTTGCAGCGTGACATAGTTCGCATAAAGGTCGCGGTCGAAACCGAAGCGCTCGAGCAACAGCTGTGCGCCGACGCCCCAGCCCCCGCGCAGACGCGCGTTGCCCCGGAAGTGCAGCTTCTGGTCCTGCACCGGTCCACCACTGACGAAGTCGTCATAGCGAAAGCTCGTCAGCACCGCCACTTCGGGGGTGATGGCTTCCAGCCACGCTTTCGGCGTGCCGAAGAAGGTGAATCGGTGGGTGAGATTGACGTTCGCAACACCGTTGCGCGCGATGAAGCCGCTCTGCGCATCGAAGTCGGGCGAAATGCCGTTGACCAGGTACTGCGCGCCGAAGCGTCGGCCGTTGACGTTGGCCGATGCGTTGAAGAGTGGCGCACTGGTGGTCACGCCGGCGACGTGGGTGAAGCTGGCGGCGCCCTGTGCCTGAAAGCTGACGATGCCGCGCACCAATCGTCCGTCGATGCCTGCCACGCGATTCCACTGCGCACCATCGACCTTGTCGGTGTACACCAGCCCGATGCGACTCTGTGCACCGAGGTCCTTCTGCACGCGCAGCACGTTGAAGATCGGCGACTGCTTCCCGTCGAACGACGCATCACGGTTGTCGATGGCCGACAAGAGCCCGAGGTCGAAGCCGCCGACCTTGCCGGTGAGCTTGGTGGCGGCCACGGGCTGCGTGATGCGCCGCGTGTAGATCAGCCGACTGGGCGTGGCGAACTGTTCCTGACTCTCGAGAAAGAAGGGACGGCGCTCGGCAAAAAAGACCTGGACACGCGGGTCGTAGGTGAACTGCGTCGCGTCGGCCTCGACCTGCGAGAAGTCGGGATTGGCCGTGCCGGCGAGCGTCAGGTTGCTGGTGATGCCCCATCGCACGCTGCCGCCGACCTCCGGTCGCCCGGTGGCGTACGACCAGGCGCCTGAACTCGGCGCGCCGACGGCACTCGAGGTGATCGTGGGAATCACGTCCACCGTCAATCCACGCGAGAGTTCGCGCAACCCGACCAGATGTCCGGACTGCGCGAGAAAACTCGAACTGGCGCGCATCGTCGGCGCCCACGTCTCTTCATGGCCGGTGACCTGGACGGTGCGCACCACGTTCAGCTGCCACCTCTGTTCAGCGCCGGCGCGATAGCGAAGGCTCTTGAAGGGAATCTCGATCTCGACTTCGTAGCCGTAGTCAGTGGCGTGCCCCTTCGACTTCCAGACGTAGTCGGGCGCGAAGTCGGTGTTCTCGCGGGCTTTCGGCGTAGTGGCGGAAAAGCCACCGCCGGTGCTGGCCCCAGTCTCGTTGAGGACACCGTCGCTCTGAATGCCAATCGGGTTGACCCCGAACACCAGCGCCTGCCGGGAATCATCGTAGGTGCCGAGGAAGAGCTGGATGTTGTCGTCCTGGGTGATCTTGTCGCGATCCGCCAGCGTGAAGCGCACCGTCCCTGGTGCGGCGTAGGCGCGAATGCCAACGTGGAGCGCCGTGGCGGAATAGAAGACGAAAATCTCGGTGCTGTCGCGGGCGGGAACGCCGTCGGTCGGGAAGAATTGCGAGAAGCCCGTGAGCAGCGCCGCCTTTCGCCACACCGGCTCATCGAGCACGCCATCGACCACGGTGACGGCAGCGTCACGCGGCGTGGTGATCGCGAGTGCCCCGCGCCGACCGTCGTACACGGCGCCCGTGTGCGGTTCGGGGGCCGGCAGCGTGATGGCGAGGGCCGACAGAACGAGCAGCACAGAAGGCATCAACAGGAATCCATTGGGGGCGCGCGACGGGTCAGGCAACGACGTCGCGGCGAGGATCGTCTGACACTCGACGCAACCCGAATGTTGCCGGGCGCGCGCACCGCGGGCAACTTCCGCAGGTACAACGGGCTGCCTGTCACTACCGCTGCGTTTCGTCCCTCACACACATTGCATGCGTCGCTTCTCCGGACCCCTGCCGCGCACGGCGCCGCTGGTTCTCCTCCTCTCGCTGGCCACTGGCACTCGCGCCACTGGGCAGACGCGCCGCGCGTTCACTGCCGATGACTATGATCGCGCGACCCGTATGCTGGGCGCAGCCGTCAACCCGCTCGTGATCGGCGGGACGGCACCCGGCCTCACCTGGCTTGCAGACGGCAGGTTCCTGTACCGAAGCGTCCGGCCCGCCGGCACGGAGTTCGTCCTCGTCAGCCCGCGATCCAAGTCGCAAACTCCGCTGTTCGACCACGTCAGGTTGGCCAACGCGCTATCGACGGCCGCCGGCACGGTGCTGTCTGCCACGTCCCTGCCCCTGCAGTCGGTCGAGCTGTCTGACGACGACCAGTTTGTGACCGTCGGCCTCAGCGGCAAGCGGTATCGATGTGACAGGGCCGCCACGAGTTGTGCGGCGGCCGGTCAGGCGCCTCCAGTCGCGATCCCTCGAAGCCTTGCGGTCGCCTCGCCCGATGGAAAACGCGCCGCATTCGTGAAGGACTGGAACCTCTGGGTCCGTGACCTGGCAACCGGCACCGAGACGGCGCTGACCACCGACGGCACGAAGAACTTCGGGTACGCCACCGACAACGCCGGCTGGGTGACCAGCGATCGTGCGATTCTGCTCTGGTCGCCCGATTCCCGGAAGATCGCAACACAGCAGCAGGACGAGCGCAACGTGGGCGACATGTTCCTGGTGCAGACGAAGGTCGGACACCCGACGCTGCGCGCCTGGAAGTACCCACTGCCTGGTGACAGCATCGTCGCCATGGTGCATCGCGTCGTGATCGATGTCGACGCCCGAAGCATCCTCCGCCTCAAGATGGCCCCGGACTTTCATCGCGCGACGCTTGGCGATGACATCTCGATGAATGACTACAGCTTCAGCCCCGACGGGTCGCAACTGGCGCTGGCATCCACCTCGCGTGACCACAAGCAGACGATCGTTCGACTGGCCGATACGCGCACCGGCGACGTCCGCACGATATTCGAAGAGACGACGGCGACCCAGTTCGAATCGCTCGCCGGCTGGCGCGTGCTCTGGAGCTCGAAGGAAATCGTCTGGAATTCCGAACGTGACGGATGGAGCCAGCTGTACCTGTATGACCTCACAACGGGCCAGCTCAAGAACCAGATCACCACCGGCGAAGGCCCGGTGTGGTCCATCGCGCGCATCGACGAGAAGACGCGGACGATCTGGTACGGCGCACTCGGTCGGGAAAAGGGGCAGGATCCTTACCTGCAGCATTTCTATCGCTCGACGCTCGATGGACGCACCGTGGTGTCGCTGACGCCGGACGATGGCGATCATCGGATGCAGCTGTCGCCTGACGGCCGTTGGATCGTCGACACCTGGTCCCGCGCTGATCGCGCGCCGCAGACTGTACTGCGTGACGACGCCGGCCGACTGGTGATGTCACTCGAGACCGCGGATATCTCGAAGCTGGTGGCGTCGGGGTGGAAGCCACCAATCCTGTTCAACGTCAAGGCCGCCGACGGCACGACGGACATTTACGGCCAGCTCTTCCGGCCGACGAACTTCGACAGCACGAAGAAGTATCCGATCATCAACCAGGCCTATCCGGGCCCACAGGGTGGCAGCGTCGGGTCGCGCGCCTTCGCAGCCGCGCGCGGCGACAGGCAGGCCCTGGCCGAGCTGGGCTTCATCGTCGTCAGCATCGACGGGCGCGGGAGCGGACCGGAACGATCGAAGGCCTTCCACGATGCGTACTACGGCGCGATCGGCCGCGACAACACACTCCCCGATCAGGTTGCCGGGATGCAGAATCTGGCCCGGAAGTACCCCTGGATCGACATCCAGCGGGCGGGCATGTGGGGACACTCGGGCGGCGGATTCATCACGGCCGGCGCCATGTTCCGGTATCCCGATTTCTTCAAGGTGGGCATCGCGGAATCGGGCAACCACGACCAGCGCAACTACGAAGACGACTGGGGCGAGCGGTATCAGGGCTTGCTGACGCGCGGCCCGAATGGTGACAGCTACGCGGTGGAAGCGAATCAGCTGCTGGCCAAGAACCTCAAGGGCAAGCTGCTGCTGGCCCACGGCACCATGGACAACAATGTGCCGCCGGACAACACGCTGCTGGTGGTCGATGCACTGATCCGGGCGAACAAGGATTTCGATCTGCTGATGATTCCGAATGCGGGCCACGGTTTCGGCAGCGCGTCCAACTACATGATGCGGCGGCGTTGGGACTATTTCGTCCGGTGGCTGCTCGATGCGGAGCCGCCAACGGAGTACATCATCAAGTAGTCGGCCCTGACCGGCGAACGGATCAGATACCGTTCGCCGGTCACGGTACGGCCGATGCCTTCGTGATCCGGTCGAGCAGCACGGCAGTGCGCGCGATGTGCACCGCAACCGTCAGTACGTCGAGCGTTTCGTTGACCGTATTGCCGCCCGTTCCACCCGGACCAGGACCGTGGATCACTTGGCGCACGGTGGCCGCGACGAGCGAAACGTCGGCCGCGCCGACGCGTGCCGGATGTCCATGCCCATCGCGCCGCGCCGCTGCGCAGGAGGCCGGTTCACGCCTGGGCGGCGCCGCGCCCTTGCTGGATGCCCTGCTCGGCGCTTCGATTGTCGGCGTCACGTCGACCACTGTCCGCCTGCTCAGCCCGCCCGCCCAGCCCGGAGACGCAAATGCTCGAATCCACGATGATGGACTACCAGCTCACCATTCCATCGATTCTGGAACGGGCGGTGCGCATGCACCCGGAACAGGAGATCGTCTCGGTGATCCCGGTCGGCATCGATCCGGAGACCAAGGCACCGGTGCCGGGTGTCCACCGAACGACCTACGGCCGGACGTACCCTCGCGTGATGCAGCTGTGCAATGCGCTCGTGGCGGCGGGCGTCAAGCCTGGCGATCGGGTCGCCACGATGGCGCTCAACACCTATCGCCACTTCGAGTTGTACTTCGCGGCGCCGTCGATTGGCGCGGTCTGCCACATGGTGAACATCCGGCTGCCGCTGGAACAGATCGCGTACATCCTGAACCACGCCGACGACCGGATTCTCTTCATCGAGAATGTGTTCGCGGGCATGATCCCGCTGCTCCGGCAGCATGCGCCGAAGGTGACGACGATCGTGGTGCTGGGCCCGGTGCCCGGCGGACTTCCGCCCGGGCTGATCGACTACGAAACGTTCATCGGGGCGCAGCCCACCACCTTTGCCTGCCCGGAGATCGACGAACGACAGGCCAGCGGCATGTGCTACACCAGTGGCACGACGGGCGACCCGAAGGGCGTGCTGTATAGCCATCGCGCCATCGTGCTGCACAGTCTGGCCAGCCTCAGCACGGACCTGCTGGGCGTGAATTCGCGCGACACGATCATGCCGATCGTGCCGATGTTTCATGTCAATGCATGGGGCTATCCGTACACCTGTGCGATGACCGGCGCGAAGCTGGTGTTCATGAGCGTCTTCACCGACCCGAAGACGGTGTCACGCTTCATCGCAGAAGAGACGGTGACCGTATGTGCCGGAGTACCGACGATCTTTCTCGGTCTGCTCGACGAGATGGACCGCGCCACGTCGGCCGGCACGCCGCATCAGTTTCCGACCCTCAAGTGTCTCGTCATCGGCGGCAGCTCCACCCCTCGGGCACTGATCGCCGGATTCGGCAGTCGCCATGGCATCCACGTCACGCCCGCGTGGGGCATGACCGAGACGACACCGCTGGGCACTGCGAACCCGGTGCGTCGCGAAGACTTTCCCGATGACCCCGAGCACAAGTACGACCGGATGCTCTACAGCGGCAAGATGTCACCGCTGGTGGAGCTGCGCCTCGAAGACGACGAAGGCGTCGAGATGGCGTGGGGTACCGGCGAATCAGGGCGCCTGCTGGTCCGTGGCCCATGGATCACCGGCAGCTACTACAACAATCCGGACGCGACGGCCGCCACGCAGCACAACGGCTGGTTCGATACCGGCGACATTGCGACGATCGACATCGATGGGACGATGATGATCCAGGATCGCGCCAAGGATCTGATCAAGTCCGGTGGCGAGTGGATCAGCAGCGTGGATCTGGAGAACCAGCTGATGGGTCATCCCGCGGTGCGCGAGGCGGCCGTGATCGCCGTGCCGCATCCGAAGTGGGATGAGCGTCCGCTGGGCGTGATCGTCCTGCGGGATCCGGCCGTGATGGTGAGCAAGGACGAGTTCGACCAGTTCCTGCTCGAGCGTGCGGTGGCGAAGTGGCAACTTCCGGACGCGTACGAAGTGGTGGACGAGATTCCCAAGACGACGGTGGGCAAGTTCCTCAAGCGCGCGCTCCGCGAACGGTTCAAGGACTACCAGCTCCCTTCTGCAGGCTGATCGCGATCGCACCTCGCGGCGTGCGCAGCCAGTGTCGCTGCGCACGCCGGTTGCACGAACGCCTACATCATCGACCGCGACTCGCTCCAGCGTCCCCGCGTGAAATCAGGGAATTGCACCGGCATGCTTCCCTTGGCCACCGAGAGTTCGCTGAGCGGCCCCGGGGCGCACCACGCCGCGGCGTCATAGACGTCCATGTCGGGTGTGAGCCCTTCGCGCATGGTCTGGACGAGGCGATAGGCCATCACGTAGTCCATGCCACCATGTCCGCCGGCGCGCGCCCTGTCGCCCAGCTGGCGCCAGAGCGCATGCTCGTGCTTGGCCTTGTAGGTGTCGATCGCCGCCCATCGATGCTCGGCGCCTTCCCGTTCGACGTAGACGCGCGCCGGATAGTCCTCGAAGATCCCCTTCGTTCCCTGCACCGAGTTGATTCGCGAATACGGGCGCGGACTCGACACATCATGCTCGAGGCGGATCGTGCGGCCCTTGGCCGTCTTGATCAGCGAGATGTTGAGATCGCCCGTGACATACTTCTCGGCCCACTTCGGCGATTCCTTCGGTTCGTGATCCTCGCGCCACTTCGTGAGCCCCATCTCCGGTGTGCTCATCGACACCAGATAGTCGAACTTGTCGCCGCGATTGATGTTCATCATCGCCGCGATGGGCCCCAGTCCATGGGTCGAATAGAGATTGGCGTTCCGCAGCGTGTGATGCGCGCGCCGCCAGAGCCCTTCATCCCGGTTCTCGAAAAGAATCTCGCGCAGATCATGGTTGTAGGCCGCACCGCCGTGCTTGAGCTCACCGAAGAGGCCGGCGCGTACCATGTTGAGCACCAGCAGCTCGTTGTAGCCATAGCTGCAGTTCTCCATCATGATGCAGTGCTTCCGCGAGCGTTCGGAGGCGTCGACCAGTTTCCAGAGCTCGTCGATGGTGTACGCCGCCGGCACTTCGGTGGCCGCGTGCTTGCCGGCTTTCATGGCGGCCAGGCAGACGGGAACGTGGAATTGCCACGGTGTCGCCGTGTACACGAGATCGATGTCGTCGCGTTGCACGAGCTGTTCAAACGCCCGCTCGCCACCGCTGAAGCGCGCCGGTTCGTAGGTGTGGCCGGCGTCGCGCATCTGTTTCGCGGCCATCTCGATTTTATCGGGCACCGTGTCGCACAGTGCCGTGATCCGCACGTTGTCCACGCCGAGCAACTCATGCAGCACGGACCGCCCTCGGAGTCCGGTGCCGACGATCGCAACTCGCACGACGGCGTGTTTGTCGAAGGGCACACCGAGCATGGTCGGAGCCGCAGCGAGCGGCTGCGGGAGGGCGATCGGCGTCAGCAGTATCGGCGCGCCGTCAGCCCGCGCCACGACTGGCAGGCCAAGTACCAGGCCGGCGCCTGCGAATGCGGCACCTTTCAGCAGATCGCGGCGTGCGGGGTCGTTCGGCGTGTCGGTCATGGTAGCGGATTGCGGAAGATGTCAGCCGGCGAACGCATCATCGGTCCAGCAGGACGCGGCCGGTCCGGCCGTGGTGGGGAAAAACATCGCGGCTGCACCGGCATCGGGGAACTGGCTGCGATACCGTGCCGCCCACGCGGCCATGAATGCCTCTGCATCGGACGTGCGCACGAGTGCCCAGACGCTGCCGCCGAACCCCGCGCCGAATGCCGAGGCGGCAATCGCCCCCCGCTCACGCGCGACACGAACGAGAGAGCGCGTCTCCGGAATCTGGTTGCCGAGCCATGAGTCGGCCGCCGCCATCGACCGCGCGGTGATCTCGCCAAGCGCCGACCAATCCTGCGCCGCGACCGCGTCGGCAGCGGCTGGAATCAGCGTGTACGTCTCGAGCAGGAACTGATCGAGACGCTGCCGGAGCGCCTCGGCAGAAAACTGCGCGGTCGCGCCGGCCGCGATGATGCCGCGCAAGCGGTCGTGCGCGCCCGGATCACTCTCCATTGCCGTAGCGAGCGACGGGTCGTCGCGGACGCTCGCTCGGTTCCAGCGGGCCAGGAGGTGTGCCACCATCTGCGACGCACGGTTGTACTGCTCACGCGCGCCCGCAGACTTTTCAGCGACGATGCCGGACGACGCGACCACGAAGCAATGCGTGGGTGGCAACGGATAGGCCCCGATCCGTCGAACCGGCATCCATCCATAGTCGACGATGTGGCCGGGTTCAGCGCAGAGGATGGCCGTCTGGTCCTGACTCCCACCCAGCGTTCCCACCCCGTTCTCCCCTGCCAGAAGCCCAAAGGCGCCACCGTTCTCCATGGCGCCCAGATATCCGGCCAGGTGTGGCAGCGTTGGCAGTGACGAACGCCAGATTGCGGTGTCGTGCAAGTGATTGACTGCCGCGATGGCGGAGAACACCGCTATCAGCAGCGCCGACGACGAGCTGACGCCCGCCGCCACCGGCAGATCGCTTTCGAAGGCGATATCGACGCCGCGTCGCACGTCGGGAAAGTTGCGCGCGATGCGCCGGGCCGCGGTGGCGACATAGTTCGACCAGTGGCCGTCCGGGGCGGTGGCGCTGAGATCGAGCAACGTTTCGCAGGCGATGTCTGAACCAGCGTCGAACACCCGCACCCGAGAATCGCTGCGCGGAGCGGCACGCGCAATGAACCCTCGCTCCACGGCGATCAACAGCGATCGGCCGCCGGCGTAGTCGGTGTGTTTGCCGAAGACCTCGATTCGCCCGGGGGACCAGACACTCACCCGGCCGCTGACCGCGGCATCACGCGCCCCGAGGGACGCATCGCAGCGAGCGAGCGTGAGTGATTTCCGATGGCACTCGGCTGGTGAGAAGCCCGACCGTGACAGCGCCAACGCGAACCGACGCGCCGACGCTGCCACTAGAGCACCACCGGCCGGTCGCGCAACACCCGAGCCACACCGTCTATATCGCCCCGCGTCGACAGATCGAGCACGCCGTCGTCGCTCCGCAGCACGGTGAATGGCTCACCGAGCTCCGTCATCGCGAGGCGAACGGCATCCTGCAATTCCAGCTCCCCTCGCACACTCGGCACCACGCGGCGACAGGCCTCGAAGATCACCGGCGTGAAGGACCAGAGATTCATGCTCACCAGCGAATGATCGATCAGCGCTGCGTATGTCGCGTCGTCGGGCTTCTCGACGATTCCGGTCAGCATGCCGTCCGCATCGTGCTGCAGCAGGGCGAACTGCCGCACGCGGTTTTCCGGGATGTTGCTGTTGGCCACCAGTCCTGCCACTGCAAATCCAACGGCGCCAGATGTCTCCAGCTGTGCCAGCGCATGGCAGGCCGCGACAGGATAGTAGTTGTCGCCGTTCATCACCAGCACGCACGTTCCGTCGGCAAACGCCTCCGCCGCCGCGACCGCGCCGGCGGTTCCGTTGGGCGTGTCCTGGATGGCGAAGTGCACGCGCACCCGATGCAACGCGACGGATGCATAGTAGGTCCTGATCGCATCGTGCTCGGGGCCGATGACCAGACACACATCCCTGATCCCCGCATCAGCCAGCGCGCTCATCGCGTGATCGAGGAAGGGCCGACCGACGGGGATCATCGCCTTCACACCACCATCGGCCACGCGCGCCTGCGCCGCATCGAGCTGCGCGCCCGCGTCCTCGCGACGCATGCGCGTTCCCAGCCCGCGCGCCAGAATCACGGCCCTGGTGGTGACGGGCATGCGTTACTTCCCGCTGGCGACGGTCTCCGACGAGGACCGCCAGATGCGCGGCAGGATCTGCGACAGGCCGAGGAAACTCCCGATGCCGATCCCGAGCCAGACCAGCGCCTGCGTGGTGTAGCCATAGAGCCAGCTGCCCACACCGAAGAGCGCCGCATAGACGAAGGCACAGCCGAGAATCCAGCCCAGCATCGCCATCGGGAGTGAATCGTCGGATGCCGGCAGCCCCGTGCGCGCACGGATCGCATTCCACCCGGGGCCGGCCGGCCGCACCAAGGCGTAGAACTTCTCCAGCACGGTGCGATCCGTGGCCGGTCCGAAATACGCCACCGACACCCACACCACCGTGGTGATGGCGACGCCGATGAGCAGGGAGATGTGCGACGGAATCTGCGCGCCGTTCTTGGTCGCGATGAAGAATCCTATCGCCACGAGGAACGACGTGACCATGGCGGCGATCTCGCACCACGCGCTGACCCGCCACCAAAACCAGCGCAGCAGATACAGCAGTCCGGTTCCGGCGCCGATCGACATCAGCAGTTCGAACGACTGTCGGGCCGAATCGAGCACGAACGTCAGCAGCGCGGCGAGTATCATCAGCGCGGCGGTGACGAGCCGGCTGACCATGATATAGTGCTTCTCGCTCCGCCCCGTCCTGCCGAATCGACGATAGACGTCATGCACCAGATACGAGGTGCCCCAGTTCAGATGCGTCGCGATGGTCGAGACGTACGCGGCGAGCATGCCGGCAATCATCAGGCCCATGAATCCGGCGGGAAGGAACTTCAGCATCGCCGGATACGCCATGTCGTTGCCGATCAGCTTGGGATCGACGTAGGGGAAGGTCCGTGTGATGTCAGAGAGTTCGGGAAACACGAGGATCGAGCTCAGTGCCACGATGATCCACGGCCAGGGACGCACGGCATAGTGGGCGAAGTTGAAGAACAGCGTGCCGGCGAGCGCATCATTTTCCGACTTGGACGCCAGCATGCGCTGCGCGATGTAGCTGCCGCCGCCCGGCTCCGCCCCGGGATACCACACCGACCACCACTGCACCGTGATCGGAATGATCAGGACCGAGAGCGTCAGCCCCCAGTCCGAGAAGTCGGGGACGAGACTGAGTGTGCTGGCGGGTAGTTTCGCGAAGAGGCCCGCCAGGCCGCCGACCTCCGGCTGCTGCACGGCGAAGTACGCCGCCGAGAACGAGCCGGCCATGGCAATGCCGAACTGGATGAAGTCCGTCACCAGCACCCCCCACAAGCCCGACGTCGCGGCGAAGGCGATGTTTATGCCAGCGCAGATTGCCAGCGTCTGCCACATCGGCCAGCCAAGCATCACGTTCGCGATCTTGGCCGCCGCCAGATTCACGCTCGCCATGATGACGAGGTTGAAGAACAGGCCGAGATACACCGCCCGGAAGCCGCGTACGAAGGTGGCGGCCTTGCCCGAGTACCGGATCTCGTAGAACTCGAGGTCCGTGAGCACGTTGGACCGGCGCCAGAGCCGCGCGTAGAAGAACACGGTCATCATGCCAGTGAGCAGGAACGACCACCAGGCCCAGTTGTTGGCGACGCCCTTCGACCGGACGAGGTCCGTCACGAGGTTGGGCGTATCGGTGGAAAATGTCGTGGCGACCATCGACACACCGACCAGCCACCAGGGGGCGGAGCGGCCGGACGTGAAGAACTCGGACGTACTCGACCCGGCTCGCTTCGCCAGCACGATGGCCGGCAGGAAGGAGACGACGATCGAGACGACAACGATGATCCAGTCGAGGGTGGTCAGGGTCACGGCGGGCCGGGCGGAAGGGTCGCGGCGCCGATCAGAAGTCTCATCGGCTGCACTGGTACGCAAAGAAACGAGCGGGCTGGGCGGTCGCTACAGGGGGCGCGTATACGGAGCCCGTTGGGTTCGCCGGACGTCGGTGCCGTCAGCGCAATGCGGCGATCTCCGGCGAGAGCGGCTGGAGATCGACGTCGTCACTCGCTTCCCACCGCCGCCCGTAGCCCGTAGACACCGCGAGCAAGACGGCACCTGTCAGCGCCCAGGCGTAGGTGTTGTGGAGACCGATGCTCAGTGCAGACTGCTGCGGCATGCCGAACTCGGTGCCTCCCGCACTGGCACTCGCCGCCAGGATCGTCGGCAGAAACCAGGGCAGCAGGAAGGGCCAGGTACAGGCGGTCATGTCGAGCAGATTCGCGCGCCGGTAGCGAGACAGGGCGAAGCGCTCACCGGTCTGTTTTGCGAACGGGCCCACCGCCAGGATGGCGACCACACTGTGCGTGGTGAGAAGGACGGCACCGCTGACCACCGCGACGATCCAGCCTTCGGCCATCCGCGGAGTGCGCGCACGGCCCTCGGCCGCGCGCACGAGGCGGTCCAACGCATCGGTCGCTTGCAGTGTCCCTACGAGCGCAACCAGCAGCAAGGTGAAGATGCTGACGCCGACCGCGCGCTGCATGCCCTCGACGATCAGCCCGGTGGCACCAAAGGTGCCCGGTACGACGTGCAGCAGTGCCGCGGGTGTGACCAGGCGCAACACCACCGCGAGCAGCCCCGATACCGCACAGCCAACCAGCAGGGACTCGATCAGGTGGCGCTTGCGAAGCAGCATGCCGATCACGAGCGCCGGCGCGAGCAGCATCAGGAGCGCGAGCGGTCTCGCGTCAGTGGCCGGCCCGCGGTGCGCGATCGATGACAGGTCAGCGCGGGCACCGAACGCAATCGACGCGATCAGCGCCAGCAGTCCGGCAGGGAGGACATAGCGAAGCCGGCTGCGCACCGTACCGCCGATATCGGCGTCCTGCGTTCCACTCGACGCGATCGTCGTGTCGGACACCGGCGAGATCGAATCGCCGAAGGTCGCACCGGCGAGGATCGCGCCCATCAGCACCGCCGGGTCGGCGCCGGCAGGCCCGCCCGCCGGGTAGAGCAAGGGTCCGGCGAGGAGGATCGTCCCGAAACTCGTCCCGGTTGCGGTCGAGATCAACGCACAGGCGAGCAATGCCGCGCCAACATACGAGCCGCCCGTCAGATGCGCACGGCGCGCCAGCCAGGCGAGCGCGCCAATGAAGCCGGACGCACCCAGGATCGTCCCCATCACTCCCGCAAAGAGCCACGCGCAGAGCATCACCATGACCACGCGCTGGCTCATGCCGTCCAACATCGCTTCCGAGTACCGCGCACGATCTTTCGCCAGCAGCAGGCCCAGGGTCAGCGCGGCCAGCAGGATCGGCCAGAAGCCCTTCTCGTCCGGCGCGCCATTGAGGGCCAGCACCGTCACGCCGGCCAGGAAGAGGAGCAACGGCGCGAGCGCGCCGGCCAGGCCGCCATGGAAGGAGAGCGCAGGCGGTGCTGTCGATTCGGGTTGTGTCGGCATGTGGACGAAGAAACTCGCCGTCGGCTATCGTTCGCGCCATGCCAGAGACTCCCGAACCCGCGCCGGTGGCCGACGATTCATTTCCGCTGTTCGACCTTCGCGTCGAAGTCATCGCCACCGATCGACCGATGGTGTGCAATCACCGCGCAGGCGACTGGTTCGAGCTGGTGGGCGAGAACCTCCGCTTCCCGCCCGGGCAGAGCTTTCCGCTCTACCCACTGGCGGCGCTGCTGCCGTTGCTGCCGGCCAAGCAGCGCCCGACGCATGCGAACGACTGGATGACGACCGACGCCGACATCGCCTGCCCTGATCCGTTCTGCGGGGGTCGATTTCGCATCACCCGGACCGGCACCACCACGTTTCGCCATGGTGACGTGACGCTCGTTCCACTTCCCACCACCGACCGCGGCACGTGATGTCTGCCCCTCAGGAACTGCCGCAGGTCACACTTGCGAGAGGGTATACCATCCCGCGCCTCATCAAGGGCGGCTGGCAGCTGGCGGGTGGCCATGGTGCGATCGATGCCGATTCGGCAATCGCCGACATGTTTGCATTCGCCGACGCCGGCATCACTGCGTTCGATTGTGCTGACATCTACACGGGCGTCGAGGAACTGATTGGCCGATTCCTTCGTGAGTGGCGGTCGCGCCGTGGCGGCGACGCCGCAACGATCCGGGTGCACACCAAGTGTGTGCCCGACCTCGCCGCACTCCCCGCACTCACCCGCATCGACATCGAGCGGCTGATCGACCGGTCATTGCAACGGCTGGGCGTCGAACGACTGGATCTGGTGCAGTTCCACTGGTGGGACTGCGACATCCCTGGCGCCGTAAACGCGGCCCTGCATCTGCGCGACCTGCAGTCTGCCGGAAAGATCGATCAGCTCGGGCTCACCAACTTCGACACACCGCACGTCGCGGCGATGCTTGACGCCGGTGTCCCGATCGTCACGCATCAGGTGCAGGTCTCGCTGCTCGACGCGCGTGCACTGCGAGCGATGGCGACGCTCTGTGCGGCGCGCGGCGTCGGCCTGCTGGCGTATGGTGCGCTGGCCGGTGGCTTCATCCACGAACGCTGGCTCGGGGTCGCGGAGCCGACCGAGCCGCTCGAGAACCGGTCGCTGGTGAAATACAAACTGATCGTCGACGACTTCGGTGGGTGGACACTGTTTCAGCAGTTGCTGCAGACGCTCGATCGGATTGCGACCACGCACGGCACGACGATTGGCGCCGTCGCACTTCGTTATGTGCTCGATCAGCCGGCCGTCGCCGCGGCGATCGTCGGTGCCCGACATGCTGGCCACCTTCCGGCCACGCTCGCGGCAGCGTCGCTCAGCGTCACCGACGACGATCGCGTCGCGCTTCGCGCCCTGCTCGACATGGCAACGGGGCCACTCGGCGATGTCTACGAGCTCGAACGAGACAAGGGCGGTCGGCATGCAGCGATCATGCGATACAATCTCAACACGCGCTGATTTGCTGCTTTCGTCGCGCACCGAATGCAAGATGGACGCGCGAACGCCGCGCGAACGAAGAGCAAACTGCCTGACGCAAAGGCGCAAGGGCGCAAAGGGCGCAACGGGCCGTCTACACGATCCAGAGACCGCGGCGCGATGCGATGGTCAGCAGCGACTTCAGCAAGAATGCTTGGGAACGGCAACTGCAGCGATGCCGTCCGTCTGCTGTTCCCAAAACTTTGCTGTCCTTTGCGCCTTCGCGCCTTTGCATCTTTGCGTTCAGCAGTTGCGGTTCAGCAGTTGCAGTTCAGCGGTCGGTGTCGTGCTGTGGTCGCTGCGGCAGGCTTCCTGGGAGGTAATCGTGCCGCGCGGTGCTACGGCACCAGACTCCGACTCGGGATCAGATAGAACTGCTCCTGTCGCGGGCGGAAGAAACGGAAGCCGTCCGGCGTCAGGTAGGCGTCATCCTCCATCATCACGAACACCTTTTTGCCGCCCCACTCCGGAACGGGCGTGCCGGTATTGAGTTCGATCGAGATGTAGGATCCGAGCCGAAGCCGACTATTGAGCACCGTGGTATCACTGCGATTGGCGGCGCGGAAATCGATACCGGCGCCGAGCCCGTGTCCCTGGGTACCGATCGGATGGGAGTAGACCATGGCTTCGATTCCTTTTTCCTTCATCTCCGCCATCGTCGCGCGGAAGACGGCACCGCCGGTGAGCCCCGGTCGGGAATGGCGGAGCATCAGGGCGTCCTGCAGCGTGTTCGTGTTCCGCAGCGCCTGTTTCAGGCCGGGCGGTGCGTCGGTTTCGCCCGGGCGCAAAACATAGGCCATCTTCTGCCAATCGGTATCGAAGCCCATGTAGCTGATGCCGAAGTCGATGTGCACCAGATCGCCGGGTTCGATCACGATACCTTCGGTCGCCACGGCCAGGAATCCACGGGATGTGGCGATGTCGCCGCCAGCGCGCTGCACGCGAAGGTCAGGCTGAAACCAGGTACGCACGCCCGCAGCCCACAGTGCATCGTACAGATGTCGCCGCACATCGCCGACGGTGGTGGTACCGGGCGTGATCACCGCTGGCGAGAGCGCGTGCTTCACGATGCCCTCGGTGACTGCGACCGCCGTCCGGTAGTGCTCCATTTCGTCGGGCAACCGCGTGTCGAGATACTCCTCGATCAGATCGCTCGCGCTGGTGAACCGCGTCGTCGCTTCAGCACCCATCGCATCGGCGAGAAACTTCCATGCGTCGTAGCCGAGTGAGCGCGTCTGACCGCGCCGACCGCCGATGCCAAGTCCGATCGTCTTCGGTTGCCAGGTGTCGTACAACATCCGCATCGTGGGACCGGCTGGACGCGGTTCATCGGTGGGGGCGTCGAAGAAGCGGGCGAGGTTTTCCTCGGTGTAGCCGGTAATGGCGTACTTCTTCAGCCCCTTGTCGCCACCATCGATGAAGACGAAGGTGTCGCGGTTGCCGGTGTAGGGTCGCGGCGGCGCGATGTATTGCGAAAGCGGGTCGTCGTGGAACTCTTCGTTGACGACGATCCACATCCCGATGTTGTGCCGGCGCATCATCGGCAGCAGCATGGCGTGGCGCTGCGTCAGCCACTTTTCGCGGACCGTGATCTGCTCGGACCAGCGCAGCAGCGGGACTGGCGCGCCCATCGCGGCGCCCGGACCGACGGCGGCGGCCGCTCTGGGTGCAATCACCCTGTCCAGTGAGACGGGAGCGTGGCGACAGGCGGTCACGGTCGTGAGCAGGAGTCCGCAGAGAGCGAGGCCGGTTTGGCGGCGGATCACGAAGAGAAAGGGCATGGATGTGCAAAGTTGGACGGTATCCGGAGAACCTATCCCTCGGCGCTCGTCGCGGCAGATGGCGGTTGAGGTGCGTCTAGCCCGGACACAGCCCGCCGGCGACTCTCCGCCGGTTCCTGTCTGTCACGATCAGATCACTATTGGCTCGGTGCCGAAGGTGAGCATCCCAGAGGGCGGCGCGCTGCATCAACTTGCCTTGGGCCCGATCGCTCCCCGGTCGCGTGGCGTCGTGTCTGCCGCCCCGCGCCCAGCGACTGTACGGCCCCGAGCGCCCTCGAGTGGTGCCCGACAACCTCTTCGACGCGGTGTCTCCCTGCGCCCGATCGCTCGCCTCCGACGCCTGATCCCTGTCGCCGCATTGATCTGCGGCGCGCTGCTCGCACTGCAGGTCATCGGTGCCCAGCGAGCCTCGGTCTCGCAGCCAGCCCAGTTCTCCGGACCGACGCCCGTCCCGGGTTCCGCGCGCCGCGTCGATCATCGGCTCGCGCACATCCGAGCGCTCCTCGATTCCGCCCCGGTCGAACTGGCGCAATCAGGGAACGTGTTGCGCCCGTTTGGATTCGAACGTTCGAGCAACGACCCCTCGCTGCGGCAGCTGAACATCGCGCTGCTCGACACCGCTGGTGTGAGAGTGGCGCTGCTCCTCGGCGATGGAGCGGCCATCGATGCGATACCACGTGCGCATCGCCGTTCGCTCGCGAGCGGCGCAGTGTTCCGTGCCCGTGGATCCGAGCGCACCGAGCCGGATCCAAGCACCACGACGCTCCGTTCACCCAGCCACGCCGACAGCCTGATGCTGGTCTTCGTGAAGCCCGTGCTGCGGGGCTCGGCGCGCTGTGACTGCCTGATGGATGCAGACGGCGCGCTGGTGGCCGCGCTGTCACCGTCTGCAGCAGCGTCACTCGCTGCGGACGTGATGCTGGCAGATACCGTCGTGCCAGCGTCCGCCCCTGCCGACGCAACGGAGGAGCAACTCCGCGGCGGGGCTGAGAGCTCGCTCCTGACGATCACGAGTCAACGCGGCAGGATGGCACCGCTTTGGGGCATGGTGGTGGTGGTTGCCGCGTGCATCGGGGGCCTGATTGCCTGGCGCACCTTCGGCATCGGTGGACGATTCGTCGGACGTCGCGATCAGCTCGTGCAGACGACGTTTGACGCGAACGGTCTCATCTCGAACCTCGCCAGTGGTTTGACCGAGTGGCGTGGTCGGAACATCAAGCTCGAGACACACTTCAACATCGCACCGGCGATCATACACGCTGACCGGAAGCGTCTTGCACGTGCGCTGAGACTGCTCATGACCACCGCACAGGCTGCCATGCCGACGGGCGGGACACTCACGCTCACGACACGCTTTGTCGAAACCGACGACGACCGGATCGACGAGGCGGGGGTTCCTGCGGGTCATTACATCGTTCTTGCCGTGGCCGACAGTGGCCGTACCATGGCACACGATCGGCGGCGGCGCCTGATCGATCCGCAGCGACAGGATCCACCACGTCGCCTCTTTGGCAGAGCGGACAGCCTGTCGCTCGTCGCGAGCATCGTACGAGCGCATGGGTGGTGGCTGAGTATTGACGGCAGGCATGACGAAGGCAACATCGTCCAGGTCTGGATGCCCATGGCGCAGGAGGCGCTCACGCCGCTTGCCGATCTGCGTGAGCAGCTGGCGTTGAACGCGTAGCATGATGACACCGCAGTGTCGGGCGAGCCCCGCCTCGGCCCCCTACCAGTCCGTCGGCACGTAGTCCTTCAGGAACTGCCCCCAGACATGCTGACCGGTGTTGATGCCGGCGATGATGGGATCCACGATCCGCGCCGCACCATCGACGATGTCGAGCGGCGGATGAAACCGGTGCTCCGCCGTCTTGCGCGCTGCGATCTCCACCGGATCCTCATCGGTCACCCACCCGGTATCCACACTGTTCATGTGGATGCCGGCGGTGTGATAGTCGGCGGCGGACGTGCGCGTCATCATGTTGAGCGCCGCCTTGGCCATGTTGGTGTGCGGATGACGCGTGGTCTTGAAGCGTCGATAGAACTGTCCCTCGACCGCTGACACATTCACGATGTGCTTGTCGCGGCCGGCCGTCTTCATCATCAGCGGCTTGAGGCGGGCGTTGATCAGAAAGGGTGCCACCGCATTCACCAACTGCACTTCCAGCAACTCCACGGCGGGAACTTCGTCCATCTGCAGGCGCCAGCTGTTGCGATCGCGCAGGTCGACCTGTTGCAGGTCCTGATCGAGACGACCAACCGGGAACAACGCCTGCTGTGCTTCATGCTCTTCGTCGAGCAGCTTCACCTGCGAAAGCTGCGCGGCGTGCGTGAGCCCGACGGCTTCCTTCAACTCGGGCGCGAGCAGCGCGTCGGTGCCCTTCCCCTCCGGCAGCATGTTGTATCCACGCACCCCTTCGTACGCGCCGAGCAGCCGGCGCACCGGCTCTGGCATCACACCAATTGCCGCGTTCTCGACGTCCATCATGTGGTGATAGAAATCGGGCGGCCTCCGGACGGTCTGACAGGCGTTGTTGACGATGAAATCCAGCCGATCGCGCGTCGAGACCAGATGTGAACAGAAGGCCTCGACACTCGGCGTATGCCGCAGATCCAGCCCGAAGATCTCGAGCCGATCGCCCCACTCGGCGAAATCCGGTTCGGCGGCGTAGCGCGTGGCCGAGTCGCGCGGGAAACGCGTCGTGACGATCAGGTGGGCGCCGGCGCGCAACAGCTTGATCCCGGCCTGATAGCCGATCTTGACGCGGCCGCCGGTCAACAGCGCCACCCGCCCGCGCAGATCGGCCGTCTCGGTGCGCTTGGCAAAGTTGAAGCCCGCACAGCTCGGGCACATCTGATCGTAGAAGTGATGCAGCTCGGTGTAGTCCTGCTTGCAGACGTAGCAGTTGAGCGTTTCGCGCGCGTGCTGGGTGTCTGGTTCGTCCTCCACGGTGTGCTGCACGAAATCCGCTGGCGCAAAGAGTCGCGGCGTGATGAACACCTCCTCGCGCCGGAGCTTCCTGATCCCGGTATCCTGCAGTACCGACTCGGCGCGCTGCACACGTTCCTGCTTGCGTTGCACCCGCGTGGCCTTCACCAGGCGGCGACGGGCCAGTGCGTCGGGGCGCGACACTTCGCCGGCGGCGTGCAGCAGGCGCGTGCGATCGGCGGCGGCGATCTGCGCCAGCAGCGCGCGGTCGGCGGCGATCGACTCCAGCAGTGCGGCAGCAGCGCGGACGTGCGCCGCGACTTCATCTGGTGTCAGACCGGCCAGCGGCGA
>Ga0163144_10005152_pt1 | contig 29156 bp, 23 predicted proteins | sample OliLak19BULKMAT1_FD_123175 | JGI IMG/M metagenome (GOLD analysis project Ga0163144, IMG submission 123175) | Freshwater microbial mat bacterial communities from Lake Vanda, McMurdo Dry Valleys, Antarctica - Oligotrophic Lake LV.19.BULKMAT1 | ecosystem: Environmental > Aquatic > Freshwater >...
ATCAATGGGAAGCGTGCCACAGGTATCTACCAATACATCCGTGGGGTTTAGACCGTGAAACTGCACAAACTGGCGCGCTGCCAAGCTTACCGAAGCGACGCTTCGGTCTTGGCGCATTTGGTTGGCAGCCGCCACTGCCGCACTGTCTACGGCGCGTGAAAGCTGGCTATAACGCACAAACATCAGTGAAACATCTGTCGTGATGCCCACAAACCCCACCAAAGCAATAAAGCCAATCGCCAACAAGATGACAGATTGCCCCGCCTCGGCACGGTGAATGAAATTAGAAAATCGTTGTCGTAAATGTCTCATTCTTCACCTCTAGCTAAGGCAAGTCATAAATGATGTTCGGTTCTGCGGCTGGCACAGGGAACGCCGCCCACGCCGAAATAACAATGTTATTGGGGTCACCAAAGAACGTTACGATATTGTCCATAAACGGAAAGTCCATGATCAATTCGTGCCTCCAGAACATCTCAACAACCACAATCCCTTGGCTGGGCAAAAACGCCCGTTGCTGATTCCAAGGCTCAATCAGGGGGTCATCATCTAGCACGAAAGCCCCTAAATTAAATTGGTCAATCACCCGTTGCGAGTCCCACTCAGAACCCCAACAGTACAGTTCAGCACCATCGGCGCGTGTGCGCTGAATTCTGTGTTGCCCCGTCCAAACAAAGCCACGCTGAAATTCAGTTTCTGTGTCCATGCCATCTAGCTCAATAAAGCGACCATTTGCCGCATTACGCACGCCATTTGGAATGTAATCAAAGGGTTCGCCCGACAAATCAACATCTAGTCCGCCCCCCGCTAGTTGCCAAACGTTACACTCATTGGCATTGGTAGGGTAACGCCCCACCACAATAAGCTGGCTTCCTTCTGGATACAACCCCGCCGAGTCTGCGTTTGCCTCTAGGTCGAATGTGCGCGTAAACAGTGATGACGCATAGGTATAAGCGCGTTCATCTGTTTGTTGATCTGGCAGAAGAATGGTATTTGGGTTGGCATTATTAATGGCTTGCAACGAGAACACGGACACAATAATATCGTCCGGGTAGGGTAATGAAGTAATCAGATTACCAGAACGGTCTCGAATTTCCTCAAAGAACGTGTCTGTGCTTCCTGGACCTGAAGAAGGTCTGCCTGCCAATGTTTGCGGGTCGAATGACTGCAACATTGTACAAACAATAAAGTTAAAAAAGGCGGGAGAACTAGCCGCAAGGTCACAGTTGCGATACGTTTCTGATTGTGGGGGGATGGTTGCCGAAAGCAATATCTCATCATGAATGTAGGGATGAATAGAGGCTTCGTTAAGCCACGCCGCAGGGCTTAAATCGCCTGTCAAAGCCGTGCCCGCACGCGCCCCCACCCTTGTTACTTCAAGGATGATGAGAAAGTGATTGGCATACCAACCAATCTCAATGATGCCAATCACCATAATCGCCAAAAGAGGCGTGATGAAGGCAAGCTCTACGAGGCTCTGACCACGTTGTTTATTTTGTGGTGCTTGTGGTGAGCCGTCCAAAATTTGTAGGGTTTTTGCCAATAGTTTCTGCATCTCAAACCTTAATCACATAGCGTGAAACTATAATTGCAAATTGATAATACCACATCCATATCATCAAACTGCGATACGAAATTTTTATCTTTTGTACAGATTTGTTTACGCCTAACCCATCGGTTAGGACGAAAGTCATGTTTAGTCGCTGTCGGGTTTCATCAGCCTAGAACGTCTTTGGGCAAGGTCATCATCCACCGATTTAGAGGTTATGGGGGCAGAATTTTCGCTGGGCAATGCACTGTCTTGGGCGGTCTCTTGTGGTAGCATTTCTTCTGCGTCAACGCGAGTTTTACCCGCCTCTAACACCGATTCAAGCGCGTTCAAACGGCTCATAAGCTCTTGTGTTACTAGCCGATGCTCAAACAAATGCGATTCATTAGTTTGCAAGTCACGTTGCGCTTGCTGAAGCTGTGATACGGCTTTACGAGCGTCACTGTCACGCCCTTCATTTACGGCTTGGTCGGCTTGCCCGTCTAGCTGTGCAATCAGCGCATACAATGTGTCGGTTTTTGCCTGTAATTCGGTTTCATAGTCTAGGGCTTCGTTTAGGCGTTTGCGAATGACTTCTACATCATTCGACAACGCACCACTGATATTTTGCCTGCTTAAAAATTTGCGGCGTGATTTACTGTCTTTACTATCACTGGTCATCGGGCTGATGATATCGTTAATTTGTGACTGAATGAGGGTACTCATCTTCTTAAAGAAACCTGCCATCGGTTTTTACTCCGTTTGCTTTTCTGATACGTTCATTTTAGCACAAGCCGTCCCATGTAAGCCTGTAAATTGCCATATTCGATGCCCCATAGCGAGCAACCATGCGTCCGCCCGTCTTAAACACTTCACATAGACGAGGGTCACTTAGGTTATCATTCGGGATTTGGTCGGGGAATGCCATCAAATACTCCATAGATTCGGCTTCTAAAAGTTCCCATAGCGCGTCACCATCAGTCACAATCGGCACAACCTCTGGCGAGATTAAGCCCGCAATATCTAACAATTGCTTGCGCCCAGAAAAATACCCCACCGCGCCAATATCATGAATCGCAAGCAACGCCTCTTTGGGCAAGTTATCGCGTATCCAAAACGCACTGGCAACCATTTCTTCGTTAATGATGGTCACTTCGTCCTGAAACGCTCTTAGCCCAATACCAAACACAAAAACCGCCATAGAGAGCGCAGTCGCCAAAGCCAATGTGCGCGTTAGGACGCGCTTTAGCAGGGTATAGCGCCCCCACTGAAGCAAAACTGCCATGCCCACTGCACCGCACATCACCCAAGCAGGCAAAAGCGGCATCACATATCGCCCATGCTGATAAGGGGCGGGCAAACGCAGCGCATACAGCAAAATAAGTGCCACACACCACACTAAGGGCAACAAGTACAGTACAAAGCCACGCTTTTGGCGAATGTGTGCGACATAAACCACACAAGCAGGCAAAAAAAGCGCGTGTCCACCAGCCAATGCCACTAACACTAAATCCCATACACGCTCATATAAGGGCAATGCTAAAAGAGGCGCAAATTGTTCAAATTTTGCATTAGCGGTGTTTGGCAATAGCCCCCCCGTGAGCGAATAATTAAGCGCGAGGTACGGCGAGATGACCACAAAAAAGCCAATTGTCGCCCCTAACAACCATGCCCAACGTAGCCCACGCCACACAAACAAAATCGCCAAACCCGACAACGCGCCCAACAAAATTCCTTCTGGACGTGCTAACGATACCAGCGCAACCGCCACACCAAACACAACCCCGCGGCCTGCTTCATCGCGGGGGCGTTGTGAGCCGTCTAATTCACGCCAAGCCAAACCCATCACCGCAAGGCACAGCATCGCAAAAAGCGTTGTTTCCATGCCAGAAGCACTCGCCCACACCAAATGCCATGTGCCAACAATCGCAAGTCCACCGAATAGGGGGGCAAAACGCGCATTCGGCAAAATCTGCAGTATCATTCGCGCCCCAATGACCCCCGCAAGCCCCAGCGCCAATGCCCCCAAAGCGTGCGTCCATAGGGCATAATCTATCTGAAAAACATAGCCTATTGCCAATACCACCGTGTAGAGGGGTGATGTCGAGGCAGCACTGGGCTGATTCGGCAAAAACGCCCATTGTCCGCTTTCGGCAAGATTGCGTGCGTACGTTTGGTGAATCCAGCTATCATCCAACGGAAAGCCGAAGCCCGTTGTAAGCACATATAACGCCACCAAGGCAATTGCCACACCGATAATGATAAGGTTACGCCGAAGCGATTGTTGTGTCATTGTGTCTTATTCCTCGTCTGTACTGACGGTATCTAGCAAAATTTCGTAAAGATGCGTGCTAGTGCTTTCCAATGAGATGCGCCTCAAAAAAGCGGGGGGTTCAGCAAAATTAAGTGGGCGTGGCACATTAGGATATTCCAAAATGAGATAGCGAATACCATATTGACGCGCAATCGTTGGCACAACATCAATGCTTTCATTGGGCAAAACCACGCCACCAATGCCCGTATAGTAATAAAATTGCGCCACATCATTAATCATCACACGCTCATCGGGTGCAATCATTTGGCTGATAGTGGCATAAATGGGCGGTATGGGGCGCACCACTTCACGCCGAGACAAGCCTGTTGACAAGCTTAACGCGAGTACCGCCAGCATTGCCCCAAACGTAAAAACAGTTTTGGCAATGCGCGGATTCCAGTGGCGACGACGTTTTGCCATAAAATCCACTACGCCCTCAATGCCCTGTAGCCCTAGCAACGCCCAAAAAGGATGTAACGCCGTTCCTGCATGAAACAGCCCGCCTCGTGTTCCGGGAAGCGGAAAAACCAACGTAAACGCTACATGAATACCCACCGCAAACCAAAACACCCCTGCCCAGAACGGCTCTTTACGCACGCGCCACAATTGCCACACCATAAACGGCATCATGAAGATAAAGCCCTCTACGGCAAGCAAGTTTTGAAAATTAGAAACTAGCGCATCAAAGCGAATTTGCAAAAACAGTCCCACACCATCCGCAAAAAGGATTGTTGGGCTGGCATCGGGGGGGTAACTAAAGAGGTCGTCAAACGTGGTAAACCAAATGCCTTGTGTGCCACCGATGGGCAAAATAGACCCCGTTTCTTGCCACATCCGCGCAAACCACGCCCCCATGCCTAATAAGTACGCCCCAAAGAAAACGCTTGCCCAAATAAGGCGTGTGCGCCACGCTACCCGTTGCCATAACATCAGCCACAAGCCCACCAACAAGAGCAGTAAACCATCGTTGCGTGTTAGATGCCCTAACGCGCTAAAAAAGCCCGCCAGCACCCACCAGCGCATTTTTTGCTGTTGTGTGCCCAATCCCATAAACAGCAATGCTAATGCACCCACCCATGCGTAAGGTGTAAACGTATCGGTGACACCCCAAAAGCGCATGTAAAAGCCACCAAAGAGCGTAATGAGACCTGTGAGCCATGCAAGGCGGGTATTATTGCCAAACGTGCGCCCTAGCCAATAACCAATGAGTGCTGTTCCCCACAAAAAAAGTGCAAACCCCACCAATGCACCCCGGTAAGACACGCCAAAAATGCTCATGCCCACGCTGGCAAGTAGGGATGTGAAGGGCATCCAATACAGATGTGAGGGCGCAGGAAGGCTATCGGGTGCGCCGATATACACCCACAAATAATCATCCACCAAGCCTTGACCTTCAGCCATACGCACAGAGGCGTTGTAGTGATAAAAGGAATCTGTATAACCAGGCTGTTCGTTGATGCCGTAGACAATCCAAAACGCGCCCATCAGTGCCACTAGCGCAAAAAGCAACGATGAGGCATAACGTTTCATCATGATGTCTCACCCTTTGCGCCAAAACTAAAACGAGGGGCGCGTTCCCACCATTGCACCCGTGTAAGCCACACCAAACCCAGCATGACGAAAGGGGCGGGTAAAAATAACGACAGATGCTCTAAGTTGCCTTCTATCGTGAAAAAGAAGTGCGCCCAAATGGCTATCATCACGACAAATAGCACGCCCATAAATGCCCAATCGCGCCCTTTTCGCGCCCATTCACGCCCATAAAACACCAAAGGCAATGTAAACACCACAAAATGGGGCGTGGCGGTTTTAAGCACGATGGTATGAGTAAGAATGAGCGTCAGCGTAACCGTCCACAAGAACGTTTCTTCACGGCGTTGCACCAGCACCCCATACCAAGCCCAAGCCAAAAGACCTAACAAGAGCGCGTTAATGCCCCCTTCTACCACGTCCCCCAAGCCTAAATAATGCTGAATAAGTACCCACACCGGCGAGCCGTCACGGGTATACGAGGGATAACGTTGCACTTGGACAATCCAATCGCCAAACCATGAAGGCGATAAAATAAATGATGCCCCCATCAGCACACCCCATGCTCCTAGGAACGCTGTCACGAAACGATACCGCCCCACACGCCACGCCCACAAAAGCAAAAACGGCACAAGTAAGATGCTCATTTGGGGCTTAATGGTTACCAGCGACAATAACACCCCCGCCAGCACATCGCGGTTTTTATATAACGCCCATAGTGCTAGCATTTGGAACGCATAAACGACTAAGCCCAATTGCCCTAACAGGATACCACGTGCGCCAAAGTAACCAAATAACGCCCACAATACCCAAGCACCTAGCATTAACGGGCGCATACGCCAGCTAAAAAGCCCAAATAATGCCAGCAAACCCGCAATTAAGCTGGCTTCTAGTAGCACGATGATAAACGCAGCTGCCCACGCATACGGCAAAAAGACCAACGGCGCAATAAGAATAGCGGTGTAAAAGGGGTATACGAACAAGCCCTCATCTTCACCCGTTACCGCCGAGCGACCATAAATCATCGTTTGGATGTTGCGCGTTGCCGTATCACTATAAGGGCTTTCACCGTCTACAAAGAATGTCCGCGCCCCTTCCCACCGTGATAAGAAGTCATTTTGTGCTGCAAACTGTGACGTAAGAGCGTTATAGGTCATCAGAACGTTTAGCCCCATCACCACCAGAACAAAAAAGGCAAATAGCACGTTCTTCAGTGTCATTCGGCGGTTCCTAACAGCGTCTCAATGCGCTCTAGCACGCGGTCTGAATAAGAGGCAAGGTCTTCATCATCCTCACGTTCTGCCCACTCATCCAAAAGGCTGGAGGGGTCATTTGCCACCAGTAACGCCTTCAGATTATCAATATCTGCCTTCAAGCAAGCATCTAGCGCGCTCACAGCCTCGTGGCACGCTTCTATTGTCCATTTGCGCCCGCGCTCACGCATGAGCTTTAGTAAGCCTTCGGCATAATGAACAGGCTTACACTTGCCCATCGCAAATAAGAATGCTTCGGCATTGGCATCATTGGCTTTAACCATTGCCACAAAAAAGAAAACTGCGCCTTGTTGGCGTTTGTCATCTAGCGTTAGCCTTAGCAATTCTCGTGATAGGTTTTCTTCGTACAGTTCAGCGGGAATCCGCTTAGGGTTGTTATGGCGTTCTAGCACCAATGCCATCTTAAACACCGCGTTTTGTTGCTCATCATAATCGGTAGAGGTGGCATCACGTTGTAATTGTTCCCATGCTTCCATAATTCTGCTCATGTGCTATATCCTATATCGCTAAATCGGGGTTGGGTTGTTGGCGCAATTTTTGATAAAACGCCACACACACCGCCCCTAAAATAAATGTCCTAAACAAAACAATCAGTACCCATGTGTTAAACAAGGGATGGGTGGGCAAAAGAACACCCTCCGTGTCACCCGTCCGAATGAAAATAAACGGGTACTCCACAAATGCCAAGATGCTTAGCATCACCGCCACTAAAACACCGTTGCGCGTAGGAAAAACCAATAAGAGCAACGGCAAAATGAGCGTTAGCCATTGGGGTGACCAGCCTTGTGATTGCAAATAAAACAAGTTAAGCGTAATGCCCATAAACGCCACCACGCCCAGCGCATCACGGCGTTGTACCCGCCAAAAAATCCATGCACCTAACGCCAATGCCACGCCTAAACGCAACACACTGGGTATAACAGCGGGGTTTTTATCTAACACACCATCGCGCACCCCTTCTGCTGTTAAATGGCTTTCTACGCTGCCAAAGTTGCCCGTTGTATAATTACCATCCAGCAACGCCCACACCGTTTGATAGCTTGGTTTGTTAAACTGTGCCGTCAACGAAATAAGCGAAAATTCGGGGTTTAATGCAAAAAACGGCGCATAAGCCAAAACCACGACACCCAAAACAACACCAATATAGCGCAACGCTTGGCGCGGGGTATAAAAGCGCACCAATGCCCCCACCCATAGCAACGGCACAAACTTTGTGAGTGCGCCCAATGCCACCCACAACGCCGAGCGCGTGGGGCGTGATTCTAGCAGCGCGACAATTGCCCATAGCGCAAAGCATGTCACCCAAGAATCAAAGTTCCACCACATGAAAACGGCGGGCGCAACCAAAAGCGCGTAAACCCACCCTAGTGCAAACCCAACACTTGCCCCGTGAAGGCGCGTTCCTAGTCGCTTGACGGCGAACAAAATGCCCACCTCAGAGGCAATCATCAGCACACCAAGCACCAATGACCACGATTCATAAGCGACATTTTGCCCCAAAAAGAGATAAACGCCACTCGTTGCTATATACCACACAGGCGGAAACTCACTCCACCAATCTCTAAAGGGCAATAACCCCTCGCCTACTAGTGAAGTTAGCGCGTAGTGATAGGCGCGGTCACCGCCCACCCCCGCGCCGCGCTCGGCTTGCCCCTCTAGCAAAAACGGTTGATAGGCAAAGAGCAAGCACAGCCTGAACGCCACAAAGAGGGCGATGAGTACCCGTATGTCCGTAAATAAACTCGAAATGGACTTATCTTTCATGAGCCATTCCTGCGCGTAAAGACCACCGCCATCTCATCCCGATACACTTCTTCCCACAAAGGCGACACCCTAAGCGCGTAATCTAGCGATATGCCCTTTTCAATGACCACAAAGCCGATGCCGTATTTATCAAGGTCAGCTTCTACATCGGTAGTCGCGTTAGTGATAAACAGCCACTCACGCACAAATTCACCGTACAAATCCGTACGTCCGTCCACAAATACAGGGTATTCTGGCAACGCAAACATCAAGTAGCCACCCCAATTGTAGCTATTAAACATATTCCCTGTAGGTTGTGTTTCACGAATAAAATTGGCAACATTCACGGGTAAGAAGCGTTCTTGTGCCTGTTTAACAGCAATCGGTGACCATACCGCCCCCAGCACATACACCGCCACGCCAAACCACACCACACCCACCAAAAAAAGGTTTAATCGTACTGTGCGTGGTGTAGGACGGCGTGGCACAATCACCCAACCGCGTTGTTCTAGCGCATTGTGAACAAACAGGCTCATCGTAGGGGCAACCGCAACGGCAAACACCGCAATATTGCGCCCATACAACAGTGCCAAAAAGAGCGTACCCCCAAACATAAAGAAGTTCGTCCAATCAAAGCGCGTGGTGCTTGTCCATGCCCCCCACAACGTTAGCAATATCATCGCGATAAAGCCCCACGTTTCACGCCTCTGAAAATTAGGCGAGTTCCATTCTTGGATGTATTGGCGTAGCACGTCCAATCCTACAGTTTCAAATGGCACGCGCCATGTGTCCATGCCATATGGGTTAATAAGCAATGCCAACGCCGCCAACACGGTGATGATGACCAATTGGCGCACGCCCTTCATCCCTAAAGTTTCGCTTCCTGTGGTAAAGAACGCATTAAACGCTTCTCCCACAATAAACGCACCGATAAAAATAAACCCAATCGTGTAGCCTGCATGTAGATTACCCCACAATGCCATCATTGGCACAATTGCCCACAAAGCGCGTGTTTTTCCGTTTTGCTTGGCGTTATACAGCAGATATATTGTGATTGTACTAAGCAAGAAAGAGAACATTTGCGGGCGTGCCGACCAAAACACAGAAGCAGAGGCAGCCACCAAACACAACAAAAACGCCTTGATATAGATATTGCCACTCATCACAGGAAATAAGAACATTGTGCCAAGTGTGGCTAAAACAGCCGTATATAGCGCAAGCCCTGTGTCGCCCAACACCTGATGCATCCCATATAGGACAATCTGAGAACCCCAACTGTGGTTAATCCAGCGTTCTCCCAATAGCGTATGCGAGAAGGGGTCGGTGTAAATCATGCCCTCTGTAAGGGTGTGTTCTGCGCTGCGTAAGTGCCACCATGTATCGGTATCTAACGGGATTCGGGAGGCAATCGCCACTACCAACGCGACCACAATCCAATAAGTTGCTCGTTCAATACTAAAAGTTCTCATGCTTATTCCGCCCGTCCTGTTTGTGGAAGCATCTCGCTTGTAAATATATCGCGCAAAAACTGAAACCGTGCCATATTGGGTGAATAAATAGATTCGGGTGGCACAATATCACTTAATGGCGTATCTTGGCGTGTGTAAATTGCCTGCTGGCGTTGGAAAAATTGCCAATCTGGGGCAAGTCTCACCGCTTGGGCGATACTTTTTTGTGCGCCAGCCTCTTCGCCCATTTGCCATTGCAACGAAGCAAGGTTTGCCCACCCGGACGCTTGATTTGGCTCTAATTGTGTATAACGCTCATAGGCACGCACAGCCTCTTGCAAATAGTGCGTGTCCTCATCAGCAACAATACCCAATAAATACCCCATTTGTAGCCAATTGGCAGGTTGATAGGGGTCGTTTTGCGTCAGGGCTTCTAACTGATTTGCACCCTCAATAATCAAGGTGGGTGATTCTGTTTGAAACCCTTCGTTTGCACGTTGTAGCGCACTAAAATAACGGTCATATTGCCCGCTTTGCCACAAGCCCACACCAATGAGAATCACCCACAACGCGCCCATGCCCACAGGATGCCCTATAACGCGCCAACGTGCCATCATGTGTTGTGGCACTAGAGGCACCGTAGATATAGCAAACACAAGCAACCCCAAAATAGCAATGATGGGCATCATAGCAGGCAAATCGAGTAAATGATGCACACCAAACCCCACCAATGCCCCATAACTCGCTATCAAGGCTGGTTTTTGCGTGGCACTTGCTATTTGCCAATTATGGCGCATTTGCTTAAAAGCCACCCAAACCGTTAGCACCAATGCACTCGTGCCAAGTATACCCAGCTCTGCAAGCACCTGAAAAACGGCATTGTGTGCGTGGCTATGAGGCTGTTGCGGTGGAATTGACCAGTAAAGAGGCAAGTGATAGCCATACGTAAACAAGCCTTGTCCTGTTAAGGGTTGCTCTGTAAACATGCCCCACGCATACTCCCACAACAGGGTTCGCAAGTCAGTTCCGCGCCCACTAAGGCTTAAGGATTGCCATAGCGCAAATACCATCACGACAAAGAACGCCACACCCCCAACCACAACAACGCGTACCAGCCCGCGTGTGGATGCAGGTTGTGTTTGCCACCACACGCGCATTTTTTGCCATCCTAGCAGGTCATAGTAAGCAAGTGCCAAAATAAACATCACACCCAAGCCTACGCCCCATCCTACCCATGCCCCACGCGAAAACGTCAGCAAAAGCAGGGCAATCGCCACCGCACTGTACAATCCCATAACGATTTTTGAAAATCTGCGCTTGGCAAACAGGATTTGTATGAGCGAAAAAGGCAACAAAACCACCAAGAACGCCCCAAACGCATTCGGGTTTCCGATGGTGCTGACGGGGCGAACAAACGTTTGCGTGGATTGCCAACCGTTCCAAACTTGCGTTACTCCAAATACTAAGAGTACCGCCCCCACAATCAGCAAAGCGTCTATCAATACTGTGCGCTTTACGCCATTAGAGAGTACATCCGCAAGCCAATACCACAGGGCAATATACAATGCCATAAACCAAAGAGCTTCTGCACTTCTGCGCCATGTTTCGCTATTTGCCACAATAGACGCGCCAAACGCCACGCCCCACAGCACAAACACAAGGTCAAAAGGACTCGTATGCCACACCCAATTTTTTCTTGCTATAAACCACAGGACGACCATAATCGCTAAAATGCCAAGCGTCCAAAAACGAAAGCCAGAAAACCCAATGACTCCGTTAAATGTGCCACCAATGGTAACGCCATACATTAGCAGTAACACCGCTAGAACGCGCCCTAACGTATAAGAAAGCCTCATTGTGTCCCCAATTGTTTGCGAGCAAGCCTATCATTACAGTAAAGTATAGCCGATGAAAGAGAGGGAATCTAATGTTGAGCTTACTATTTCGCCCATTTGTGATTGCGCCCTTGCTTGCGCTTTGTTATACCCTTGTGCTGGTGGCTACCACACAAAACCCCCTCATTCTTGCCACGCTCGGCGCACGCTATGCCCCTCAAGACCTTCAAGACGTGGTGTATAGCGATGAAGGCTATGATGGTCAGTTTGTGTATTTTATCGCCCGTGATGGCTTTGAGAGTGCGCCCTCGCTAGATGTTGCACCCTATCGCCTTCAAAGAATTCTCTTGCCTGTTTTGGGGGGATTTTTGTCATTTGGAATTGCGTCACTTTTGGTATGGGTGTTACTGGCAATTAACCTATTGGCTTTGGGTGCTGGCACATGGGTTTTAGAAAGTTGGTTCAAAGAGCGCAATTTGTCACGATGGTTAGCCATCGGCTACGCGCTCTCTATTGGCGTTTGGGGGTCTACACGCCTTTTAACCACCGAAACGCTGGCGTATGCGTTGGTTCTAATCGGCATAGAGGCACACCGTAGAGAAAAGCTCTCTTGGGAAATACTGGCATTTGCACTTGCCAGCCTTGCCAAAGAAACCACGCTCATTTTCCCGTTTGCAACGGGCGTTTTTTGGCTCATCAATGGCGAATGGCGGAAAGCCTTCGGGTTTGGGATTGCCGTACTCGCGCCCTTTATGATGTGGCAAGGTGTGCTATACGGTCAGTTTGGGGAATTCGGCATAGGCAGTGGGGGCGCACTCGCTACGTCATTTGAGATTGTGCCGTTAATGGGCTTCTTTCGCATTCTTACCGAAGGGGGCATTAGTGTCTTTCTTATTCTGTTGCCCCTCATCGGCTTATTTGTGTTGTTACCCACTTTATGGGGCTTATACACCAGTATCCGCGATGAAAAGCGCGACATCTGGACATTTTGGCTGTTTTTTAATGCGCTTCTGATGCTGTTTGTGCCGTTCTCCACTTATAGAGAGCTGCTTGGCATTTTACGCTTCATCGTCGGCTTACAAATTGCTCTCATCGGGTACGCCATTCAGCGTCGCCAACGGCGCATTTTGATGTATAGCACCCTATGGATGTTTACCAGCACCATGATTCTATTTTCTGATAGCAGCACATTAGGGCAATAACCGCTATTGCCCACCCATCTTTAGCACCCTACCCACCGTCCTTAACAAAATATTGATGTCTAGTAGCAAAGAACGATGGCGAATGTAGTACAGGTCATATTGTAGTTTGATGAGGGCATCATGGTCATCTGCGCCATATTGATAACGCACCTGCGCCCACCCCGTCAGTCCGGGTGCGATAGTGTGGCGTGTGCGATAAAACGGAATGCTCTCCTGAAGGCGTTGGACATGCTCTGGTCGTTCTGGTCGGGGCCCAATCAGGCTCATATCACCGCGTAGCACATTCCAAAGCTGGGGCAATTCATCTAGGCGTGTCTTTCTCATAAACCGCCCAACACGCGTTACACGGGGGTCGTTTTGCTCTGCAAAAACGGCTCCAGTAAACTTTTCAGCATCTGTAACCATACTTCTTAGCTTGATAATCCGAAAAGTGCGTCCGTATAGCCCTACGCGGGTTTGGGTGTAAAAAATGCCCCCCTTAGAATCTAGCCGAATAATCAACGCCAAAACAGGAAGCAACGCCCCAAACACCAGCAAACCTAGCCCAGAGAAAACAACATCCATCAGGCGTTTAAGTAATGTATAAGGGTTAAAATTAGATTGCCCTTGCATCGGCAAAACCACTGTCCATTGGTCTCCCACATGCGACACAGGTACACACTCGGTAATGCGCTCATACAAAATAGGCATAGGCGAAATAGTAAGCCCTTGCTCATAAGCGTCCATGACGGCTTGAAAGGTCTCGCCAATAATTTCTTTATTGGAAGTCACAACAAGTTCACTGATATTGTCCCTATAAACAAAGTTCATCAGGTCGTTGGCTGTGCCAATAACAGGCACATAACTTATCGCTTGCCCTACAGTTTCTTCTGTGCCAATGACCCCCACAATGTGATAGCTTTCTTTAGCATCACGCTGAAGCGTTTCAATGATGGTTTGTGCCGAGCTATCTGTGCCAATCACCAACACACGGCGGGGCGTAATTGCCCACCCAATAAGCGCAGGGTTAAACCATCGCCAGACGGCAATCAGCAAAAAGAGTGCGATGCCATAGTAAATGATGAACAAGCGAGGCAACGCATCACGGTTAGAAAAGAAAAACACCAACACATACACCACAAGCAATTGCGCCGTAATTAAAATAAGGCGTTGAAAAGATTGCATTCGGTGATAAGCGAGTGCCAACTCATAAAAGCCATTGGTAGTTGCCAGCAAAACCCACAACAAAGGCAACACCACAAACCACGTCACTTGTGGAAGCAAAAAGCCCAAATCAAACGTATAGTTTGCAACACGCGCCCAAATATAAAGCGCAACCAAAACGGCAAGCAATACGCATAGCACATCCCCCAACATCAGCACCAAACGGCGTTCTGAGATGCGTAACTGCAAGCGACTGTGTTTTACCTTTGATGGTGAGAATAACATCAAACAAAGCCCTTCACACAAACAGACAAAGTGAATTATGGCAGTTCAACTAACCGTTCTAATTTACAGCGAATATCGCAATAGTACACATCCACCCGCCCAAAAGTAGCAATTCGCGTTAAGTCTTTGGCACAATCGCCTGCCCCAATAGCACGTTCACGAGGACCTAAAATCATAAAGTCCACCCAATATGCGCCTAGCTTTGTGGGTTGAACGCCCCGTAACGCACTACATGCAAGCTCATCACTGGTGGTATACCAGCGATTCACTATGTCTTTTTGGGTGTTGGGGAACATGGTTTCTGATGGATGCCCATACACCACCCGCGCCCCCACCTGTGACGGAATCCAAATAGCAACATCAGGAGAAGCCACAATCACATTATTAGGTTCGGCTACAGTATCTAGCCAATTAAAGGTTGCCACGTACTCGGTTTCTAGCACAATGTTGCTGTTAATATTTTGAGACATAGCAGGCAAAATTGGCACAAACAACGCCAATAATGGTGACAACATCAACACAGGCACACCTATTACAAATAACCAACGCCGATTGGGGCGGCTAATAAAACGAAACCACACATCCTCAAGGGCGCGTGTGCCAAAATACGCCAACGGAATCATTAGACCCATGATAAATTGCTCATGGATAGGCACAGGCAACACATAACATAGCAGCATCGCCAATAGCCACAACAGCATAAAGCGGTCACCATCTGCTTCAAAACGCCGTGCTGCACGCCAAAGGCTAGGCAAAGCCAAAACCAGCGGGATCCCTAAGCCCAACAGGAAGTAAAATAACGGGGCTGTAGGTGTGTTTTGCTGTTGAATCCATTGCACAACAAATGAATTTGACATGAGCGTTAGGATGTAATAGGTAAGGATGGGGAGGATAGGTACAATGAACCACACCAACCACCGTGTTTCACTGGGGGTAATTTTGCGTGCTTTTTGCCATAGCAATAGCACACAAACGAAAAAAGCCAGCACAAGGGGTAAGGTTGCCTGTGGAAAGACAAATGCTAAGCCCACGGCGCAAAAAACAACTACCGCACCCCCATTTTGGACGGTAGGGTCTTGTCCTTCGTCAGGACGTAAAACCCCTATAAAAACAGAGACTAGCAACACCATAAAGGTAATGGCAACAGGATAATGCACGTTAACCAAAGAAGCGTAAAACGGCATCACTTGTGGGCTTGCAAGGTCGGGAGTAATAATTTCACCCGTTAAAATCGCCACAATCCAGCCCAAACCACCCGAAATAGAGGCTAAAACGAAGAAAATACGTCGTGTTCTTAACCTTGTCCAAATGGTTGCGCCAAGCTGGTAAATGGCTAAATACATGGTGATGGTTGCCAGCAAGCGCATAATGTGGAATACCATCGGCAAAGAATTGACCGTTACACGCGACAACTGCCCCAAAAGAACATACAAGGGGTGAACAAGTGCGCTAAGGTGCTGTTCTGGCGTAAACAAAAAGTGTGTAAGCCATTGTCCATCTTCACCCTGTTTCATTCTTGCCAGTAGGGTTGCACTCTCGTTAAAGTCGTGAATCACCCCCATAAATGCCCACTCTTGCCCCTGTGTTTGGGCAAATGCCAGTAAGATGAAGGGCAAAAAACCCAGCAAAAGTAAGGCGAGGCTTACAAAAACTACCCATCGCCATTCAGAACGTCCCACATAACCCATGTAACTTGATTGCATCTCGCATCACCTTAATTCGGAATTTATGTGACTATTGGTTACAATCATTCTAATGTTATAAGTCAAATAAGCCAATAAAGAAGATAAAGCCTATGGGACTCGAATTTAATTTTCCAAGTTTTGGGATAGGTGCAGGCGCAGGGATTCTTTCTACGCTTGCCGTTCAACGCATACTTAAAATACTGAAAGAACAACAATCAAACACCCCCACAGAAGAAAGTGAGGAGGACAAATTATCTGGTACGCGCAAAAGCCACCGCCGTTATACGGCTGACTTATTGCAATTTTGCCAAACATCACATTTGTTAGGCAAACAAATTTCGCTTAAAACGCTATTGATAGAACCGCGCTTCATTCCGTTTCCAGAAGCCATTCAGCCCCCCAGCCCCGATAACTTTCGTGATGTGTTTGATGACATTCCCCTTTATCCCGACTTTCCTAAAAGCCACGCACCCTTTAACCTTCGCACTTTAGACATTGAAGAACTGGGCAAGGGACATAAGCAAATTGTCATAATTGGGGCGCAAGGAACGGGCAAAACCACCGCACTACAAGCGATTGCATTGTGGAGCATGGGACAATTGCGTTTTGTTGTTCCCGATGATGTGGTGGCAAAACGCATTGCAGACGAAGAAAAAGAACTAAAAGCAGAAGAGCGTGCCGAGCGCGTTAAACGCCGTGTGTTGGTGGCACAGCAAGCCCGTGAACAATATCGCGCCTTTATGGGGCGTTCTGGGGATGAAGAACCCAAGAAAAAAGAGCCTCAGTCATTAAAACAGTATGCGCCTCTTTACGCTCACTTTGCTAATATCAAGCTAGACACCAGCAAAGACCAAACCCTAGACCCCGCAGAACCATTGATGCGAGCCTTACAGGCGCACGTTTCGCCACTAGCTGCAAGGCTTATGCCACAAACACTGTATAAGCTACTTACCAACGGGCGGGCTTTAGTGCTATTGGACGGCATTAACGACATCCCAAGTGACGAAGTAGCACAAAAATTAGCATGGCTAAATGCCTTCACAAAAGCCTATTCACACAACTTCATCATTGTAACTAGCCCACCCGTCGGCTATCAACCATACGTTGAAATGGGCTATGCGCCCATCATGATTCGGGCGTGGACGGACACACAAACACAGTCCTACATCGAAAAAATCATCGCGAATTGGAAGCAAATTTCGGGCAAGACGCTTACACCAAGTGACGCACAAATTACGCACATCCAAAAGAAAACGCGTCTACTTACGCCTTTTGAGATGACGCTTCATATTTGGACAGCCCTTTTAGGCGATTTAGGTAACGAAAGCCACCAAATTCATGCCTATCTCAAGTCCTTGCTCTCTGGCACAGATGAACTTCTGCCTACCCTACAAGAGATAGCCACAATACAACTCAATGAGGGTTATATTCTGCCCTCACGCCTAGTCGATTCTATGTTGACCGAAGAAGAAAGCGAAACCGTTGCCACTGACGAAAAAGCCCTGCAACAACGCCTTAAAAAAGCGCAAACCGAAGTTAATCGCCTGCTAAAACGGCTAACCCAAAACAAAATCTTGGTGCGCTTGCGTGGCGGACGTTATCGCTTTCATACTCGCCAGATTGCCTATTATTTGGCAGCAACACGCCTTTCGGATAGCCCAATAGACACCCTCTTTGAGCTAAACACTCATCCCGACTGGCAAAGCGCATTAGCCTTCGCCAATCAGCACACTTCACTTGATGCCCTTGTTTCTGCTTCGTTAGTAGACACAGAGGATATTCGTTATAGTGGCGTTATGCGCTTGCTAGACTGGCTAAAGTACGGCGGAACATCGGTCTCGTGGCGCAATGCGCTACTTAGGCTGGTTGGGAATTTGTTGGTTGCACCCCATCAATACGCCGTCATCAGAGAACGCCTAGCGTTTGCTCTGTTAGCTAGTGGCGATGAAAGCGTGCTGATTGTCTTTAGAAAAATGCTTCAAAATGGCAGCAGCGATTTACGGCGCATTGGTTGCTTGGGCTTAGGCTGGCTAAAGGACGAAGAAGCCATCCGCCCCATTTCAGAACTCGCCATGGGTGATACAGACCCCAACGTTCAGCTTGCTGCTGTCTTTGGGTTGGGGGCTATTGGCACAGAAAACGCCCTTATGTCCTTGGTGGATGTGCTAGAAATTTCAACCAACAATGATGTGCAACGCGCAATTGCCGAAACCTTAGCCATGTTCCCAGAAACAGGCTATCCCACGCTCTATGACGCTATTCGCGCAGAACCACTGATGGTACGGCGTGCGGCAGTATGGGGACTAGGGCGCGTCAAAACAGATTGGTCACTGATTACGCTTAACGAGGTATACCTTACCGATGACGAGTGGTATGTTCGTTCGGCTTCGGCACAAGTGTTTGAGGACGTTTATGAAGAGGGCAAGCAGGGTGCAAGAACCTACCCCAGTCTTGATAATGTGACGTGGCTAAACCAATGGATACAAGAACAAACAGATATTGGTGCAGTTACCTCTAATTTGCGGGGTATGGGAAAGCTAAGACATGCACTACAGCAGCGCGAGGATGCCCTCATTCGTTTGTTGGCAATTATTCTGGTGGGGCAATTAGGCGTTACAGAAGTGGCAGACTTGCTTTACAACGCGCTTTATGACACCGAAGAAGTCATTCGTGATGGGGCTTATAGGAGCCTGCATGACCTACAAACGCAACACAACGTTCGGCTACAATCACCTGTAGCCTTATAACATCCACTACTTTAGAAAATAGAGCATGGCAGACTAACGTCTAACATGCTCTAGGCGTTATTTGTGCTAATTTTGTAGCAGTTTTGCTTCAACATCTTGGCTAGAGACACCTTCAATCGTCAAAATCTTGTCGCGGTCATTTGCACCTGCAACCACTTCAATTCGTGACGATTCAATCCCTAGTTGGACTGCCATAAACTCCACAAGTTCTTTGTTGGCGGCGGGGTCACCTGCGGGTGAAGCTACCAGTCGAACCTTGAGCGTTCCGTCCTCATCTACGCCAGCAATTTCGGTTTGTGCGGCTTTTGTAACAACACGCACTCCAATGGCAGAGCCACCTCTGGCATCTGTAAATTCAAATTTGCGTCCAGACATCTTTAACATCCTTCGTGGGCTACGAAAGCCGAAATTCTAACGGCTTATCGGTTGAATTGGTAATTACCCTATCACCACATTCTAAACCCGTTTGCAAAAATGCACCACTAGCACGTTACACCTAAAACATCGCCACGATAACGCGAGACAAAATGCTTAAGCCAATGAAAACAACAATCGGGCTAAAGTCCATGCCACCCTGTGCAGGCAAGGCTTGGCGTATAGGGCGCAGCACAGGTTCGGTAATGTCAAAAATGAAGCGTACAATTGGATTACTCAAGTCAATATTTGGAATCCACGTCATGATGGCACGCGCGATGAGTACCAACGTATACAACTGAATAAGAAACAGCAAAAACGAGACAATCATAGTAAAACTCTCCCTTTGAAAACTAACATTTAACGTTCACCAAAGATAGCACGCCCAACACGCACCATTGTTGCACCTTCTTCAATAGCTACTGCATAATCATTAGTCATGCCCATACTTAAATGTGGCAAAACAACCTTAAAATGCTCCGACAAAGCCTCACGAAGTAAAGCAAGGCTACGAAAAATGGGGCGTGTTGCTTCTGCTTCATCATAAAAGGGTGCCATAGTCATTAGCCCTTGTATAGATAAACCCCTTAAACCCATTATCGCTTCAAATTCTTGCCAAAGTTGTGCTTTAACGGCGTTGTTTGTTTCCCAGCCGTGTGCCAAAAAGCCCTCTTTGGTATCTTCGCCAGAAATGTTAATTTCTAGCATGATAGGCAGTACACGCCCCACAAGTTGTGCTTGTTCAGCTAATTTTAGCGCAAGTTTGGGCGTATCCACACTGTGAACCACATCAAAGAGTGTGGCAACGGCTTTTGCTTTACGGCTTTGAATATGCCCTATCATATGCCATGTTGCCAGATTGGTGCGTTGTTGTTTTACTTCAGGTACTTTTAGAGTCGCTTCTTCCACGCGGTTTTCGCCAAAGTGGGTTATGCCCGCATCCAACGCTTCTATAATTGCACTCACAGGCTTAGTTTTACTAACGGCAATCAATGTCACATCATCAGAGGTGCGCCCGGCAACCGCACAAGCGCGTGCAATGTTTTCGCGCACATCTTGAATGTTATCTGCAATGGTGGCGAGGTTGCTCATAAAGAAATGACCGCCCCAAACCGTCCGGTGCGCCCTTTTTCTGCGCGATGGCTGTAAAACTCGTCTACGCCGTCAAAAGTACATAGCCTCATTGTTTCAATATCCTGTACGCCCGCGCTCATCAAATCTCGCCGATTCGCTTCCCATAAATCAATATACGCGGTATTGTCGTCGGGGTCGCGTTGTAAGATGCCCTCTAGTGTACCAAATGATTCTTGGAAGGCTTCTACTACTTCCTCGCCCACCTGAAAATGTGACAAAGAAATACTGGGCCCAATAACAGCACGAATATGTGCAGGCTCACAGTCAAACGCCTCTATCATTGCCCTTATAGTAGCAGAAGCCATACCCTGTACAGTGCCACGCCATCCCGCATGGGCAATTCCAATTGCGCCTTTGATGGGGTCATGAAATAAGAGGGGCGTGCAGTCCGCATAACGCATCACCAGCGGCAAGTCTGGTGTGTTTGTGATAATGGCATCGGCTTTTGCCAGCCACGTTTGCCCCTCTATTGGGCGTTCTGCCACCACCACATCACAGCTATGCACCAGCCACGATGTAACAGCCCGTGAGGCATTTACGTCTAGGGCTTCGTACATCAGATGATGATTTTTCTTTACGGCTTCGGGGGCATCCCCTACGGTGCCACCCAGATTTAAGGAATCAAAGGGCGCAAGGCTAACGCCCCCACGTCGGGTAAAAATGCCGTGTTTTATGTCTAAGTTTGTGTGATAATAACGCAGGTGTTTATAGGTCTTTACGTCTAGCACCGAGTTTTACCTTTCTTAACTTATTTATATTATAACGATCATGCGCGTGGGTTTATACACGCAACCTGTAAAACCGTGCTATACTCAACAAAATAACGCGCGATTTGGCACACTAGGCATTCATATATGGTAAAAATAGAACACCCCATCAGCGTGATGATTGTGGATGACCACCCTTTATTTAGGGCGGGGTTGCAACGTGCGCTTGAGTTTGAAACAGACCTCCTCATTGCTGGCATTAGTGGGGATGGCGAAGAAGCCCTCATTATGGCGAAAAGCCTAAAGCCCCGCGTGATTTTGCTAGACATTAATCTGCCCCGTATGAACGGTTTACAGGTAGCACGCCAACTTCATCTTCAAGATAACCCACCTGCTGTCGTCATCTTGACTGCACATCATGACGATGAACAAGTGATTTATGCATTTAGCATGGGCGCATCGGCGTATTGTACAAAAGATGTGCATCCCGAACATTTAGTAAACACGATACGGGGCGTGGCACAAGGTTACTTTGTCAATGGAGACAACCAACGCTTAACCAAACAACAGGTAAGCGAGTGGCTTCAGCACAAAATTAACGCCAACAAAGGGGTAATAGATGAGCAAGGTCAGCTTGCCCCTCTTAGCTCAAGAGAAATGGAAATTTTGCGGTACGTAACAAAAGGGTACTTGAACAAGGAAATTGCCCTAAAATTAAGCATTAGTCAGCAAACGGTCAAAAATCATATCACATCTATTTTGAAAAAACTGAATGTTAAAGACCGTACACAGGCAGCAGTGACCGCCCTACAACGCGGATGGGTACGACTGAACGAATTATCACAACAGGAGGCATGAAAACCATGAATTTTGACCAAGACGACTTGATGGGCGGAAGCAATCCAAAAGAAGAGATGATTGCGCTTATTACAGAAGAAATGGGCAGTATTCGCCGTCGCATTACAGAAACAAAAGCACAAGTAGAGCAAATGCAATTACAAGTAGACCGTGAACAAACACGCTACTCCAGTATTGCCGTTGAAGTACGTAATGTCAAAGAGAACCTAGATACCGTCCCCCGTGAAGACATCCGCGACAAATACGAAGAAGCTTTAGAAGCCCGCTTTAGGCTGGCAACCATGCGCGGTCAGCTAGAAAAATTTGAAGCCTCTTATGCTTTTCTGGAACACAACCAAATCATTCTCTCTAAGCTATTAACACAACTTCAGGGATACAATGCACTTCCCGAAGAAAACGGTGATGAGAGCCAAGGTGGCAGTGTTGGGCTAGACATTGTGGGCATTATTAAAACACAAGAGGACGAGCGTTTGCGTTTGTCTCGCGCTATCCATGACAGCATTGCCCAATCGTTGACCAACTTCATTTTGCAATCCGAAATTTGTCAACGCCTGTTTGACCGCAACCCAGAACGTGCCGCCGAAGAATTGCTGATCCTTAAAGCCAATGCCAGTTCTACTTTCCAAAAAGTGCGTGATTTCATCTTTGACTTGCGCCCCATGATGCTGGACGACCTGGGGGTTGCGCCTACGGTGCGCCGTTATGTTGAAAGCTACCGCGACAAAAACGACATTGAAGCAAAAATCGACATTATTGGTGAAGAACGTCGTTTTGAGAACTATAAAGAAGTGATGATTTTCCGCAGTGTGCAAGATTTGCTTAGCATGGCGCGGGATTATGGCATGCCTTCAGAAATTGGTGTTAAGCTCGATATGAGTGGAAATCGCGTTAAAATTGCGGTTGAAGACGATGGTCGCGTTTTTGATGCAGGCAAGCTAAATACTAAAGATGAAAACTCCAATGATGCTCGTTTACAAGCACTTCGGATGCTTAAAAGCAAATTTGAGCTTGTGGGCGGCACGATTGCAGCCACAAGTAGCGAAAATGAGGGTTCAAATGTACGACTTGAGTTACCTGTTGAATAGAAACGGGTAGATTAGGACGGCAATTTGCAGTGTAATTTGCCGTTTAGTAGTACAATAGGACTGTTTGACATTTATCATGAGTAGGTTACACTACTCGTAAGAACGTTTCAACAATTTATTGACAATTGTCTCAAATAAGGGTACTCGCGTGCCATCAATGAAAGCAGGAACGTTATGAATCGGTCTCGACTTTTGATTATTGGTGCATTGGTTTTAGTCGCTGTAGGTGTTGTAGTTGCACTCGCACTCGTCAATAGCCCGGCACCTGCGGCAAACAACACAAGCGTTGACGCAGGAACTCCTGCCGTCAATAATCCTCCCCCTCAAAATGTGGCGCAATCAAGCACAGCATTGCCCACCATTACCCCCATCCCATTCATTGAGGTGGTGATTGCCATTCAAGATATTCCTCGTGGGACGCGTGTACAAGCCAACACAGTAGCACTTGTGCCTTGGCCCGAAGCCGCCGCCCCCGTAAACGCTTATAGCAACGTAGAAGATGTGCTAGGCAAAATTGCACGCACTGACATTTACCGCGAGCAGATTGTCCTTTCAAACACACTTGTCGATGATTTCCAAAGCCTCTCCACAATCGGCTCTGATGCAGCAGCTATCATCCCGCCCAACCGTGTGGCTGTTGCCATTCCTATGGATAGAATTACCAGTGTGGCTTATGCTATTGCTCCTGGCGACCGTGTAGACATTATGGTATCCATGCTTTTTGTAGATGTAGATTCTAATTTCCAATCACTAGAGCCAAATGCCTTTAATAGCTACAATATTGAGCTTGGTGAATCTAATCCAGCGTTGCCAAGTTTTGTACCTGTTAGCATTGCCACCGACGGCACAGCCATTAGTGGTACATTCGATTCTCGTATTTTGCCTGGTGGTTTAACAATTCCTGTTATCATTAGCCCTTCAGAATCTCAACGCCCACGTCTGACTACCCAACGCACCGTACAAGATGCGCTGGTGATTTGGGTAGGTGATTTTCCATTGGATGGTCGTATTTTCCGCCCAGCCCCCACACCGACACCCGTTCAGCCTACAGCAACCCCCGGCGGCGCAAGAGGGCAAGAAAATGAACCCGTACCTACGCAAGTGCCTCCTCGTCCAGACATCATCACTTTGGCGGTATCGCCACAAGATGCAGTGGTACTCACGTGGCTCGCAGAAGCAGGCATCCCTGTTACCTTTGCGTTACGCTCTGCTGCAACGACCACCTACCCACAAACCGACCCCGTGACGTTAGATTACATCATGACACGCTTTAATATCGTTGTGCCAGAGAAATTTGACTACTCCATCGAGCCTGCCATTCGTAGCATTCGTCAGCTTGAAATTGGAACTCGTATTTCACTACGGAACTAACAACTGTGCATAGTCGGGTGGGTTAAGGCATGCAAATGTCTGTGTTAGCCACCCGATTTACAAAAACATCACAAGAGCTATAAGACAATGAGGCATAAGGTGAGTTTATGAGCGGTAAACCAGCAAAATCTGGGTCTGACGACAGTACAAAGCGCATTATTCGCGTGTTACTTGTCGACGACATGGCAGACACACGCGAGATGATTAAAAAGATGCTCTCTTTTGACGAGCAATTTCTTGTGGTGGGTTCGGCAGGTAATGGGCGTGAGGGTGTAAACCTTGCCAAAGAGCTTAACCCGGATATTGTAATTATGGACATCAACATGCCCGACATGGACGGTCTAGAAGCCGCCAGTCGTATCACTAAGGGCGTTCCAACAACGGGTGTCATTATGATGTCTGTCCAGGACGACCAAGACTACATGCAAAAAGCCATGTTGGCGGGTGCACGCTTCTTCTTAAACAAACCTGTGGAAATGGACAAGCTACATGGCACCATTCGTAGCGTGTATGAGCAATATGACCTCATTCGTCGTCAGTTTGAAGCCCTTAGAAGTGCTGTGGTAATGCCTGTTATGGAAGAAGAAAATACAGGCGGTGGCAACCGAAGTGGCCATATCGTGGTTGTTTATAGCCCCATCGGTGGCAGTGGTAAAACCACTATCGCCACTAGCCTTGCTTCAGGTTTGATGAAAGAAGGCGTTAAGACGCTATTGGTAGATGCCAACCTAGAGTTTGGTGACTGTGGCGCATTTTTAGACCTTCGCTCACAATCAACCATTATGGAAGCCATCGAAAACGCCCACGACCTTGATATTGAATACTTTGATAGCATCGTCACCACACATAATAGCGGGATGAAAGTTCTCCTTGCCCCACCACGTCCGGCAATGGGGTCTGATATTAGAGCAACAAACCCTGAAGTGGTGAGTAATATCGTCTCACAAATTTCCAGCTACTACGACTTTATCGTGATTGATACAAGCTGTGCGCTTGATGCTGTAGTGGCTAGTTTGCTAGAAATCGCGTCTAAAATTGTCTTGGTGACATTGCCCACCCTGCCCGCCATCAAGAATACACGCCTTGTACTAGATTTATTGCAAGAGTCGGGTTTTTCACTGGACAAAATATCTTTGGTGGTCAATCGTGTGCCAGAAAACAGCGCACGCACAGCCAAAACCAATCCTACGCCAGAAAAAATACAGGCGTATCTCAAACGCCCTATTGAGGGTACTATCCCGATGGTCGATGAAACTTTCATCCTGACCGCCATCATGAAGGGTGTCCCCGTCATTGGGGTAGACCGTGACACCAATAAACCCCCCATCCGTCAGTTACTTAAACTCTCTGACCATATTTACAACAATCTTATGGGAATTAGTGAGGAAGATGGCACAACCGCAAATGCCCCCAAGCGGAGCGGATGGAACTTGTTCGGCAGTAGCTAGATGAGTGTTATGGAGAAAGTATCATGTCATTACTTCGGCGTATCCCCGGTTCAGGTGGAAACCAGCAAGGCGGAGGAAACCCTCCTCAAGGCGGTAGCAGTGGTGGCGGTAGCGGTGGTAACCTTAGCGAAGAAGAGCGTCGTCGCATACAGGCACAACGCGCCGCTGCTGAACAACGTAAAGCAGTAGGTACTGCGGCAAAATCCAACGAAAGTTACTCTGACATCAAGACGCGCGTCCAGAATAAACTGCTTGCAGACCTTGACCCTACCCTCGATTTGCGTCGTAAAGACGAGGTTCGTCGTCAAATTCAAGAACTCTTTAACGCTATCCTAGCCGAAGAAAACCTTGTTTTGGCAAAAGCGGAACGCGAACGCTTGTTTGAGTCGGTATCAGCCGATATTTTGGGCTTTGGTCCCCTAGAGCAATTGCTATCTGACGATACCATCACAGAAATTATGGTGAATGGGCCCAAGAACATCTTCGTAGAACGTAAAGGGCATGTCACGCTTTCGGGTGTCTCTTTTGAAAGCGATGACCATGTTCTTCGCATTGTTGACCGTATCGTTGCTCCATTGGGACGGCGTGTGGACGAAAGCTCGCCATTGGTAGATGCTCGCTTGCCTGATGGTTCGCGTGTAAACATTATCATTCGCCCTATTGCCTTGTGTGGGCCCACCATTACCATTCGTAAATTCTCCAAATCACCATTGGGGATCCAAGACCTGATTCGTTTTGGCTCTATGACCCAAGAAACCGCCGACTTTCTTCGTGCTTGCGTTATTGGACGGTTGAACATGGTGGTATCGGGGGGTACAGGTTCGGGTAAAACAACCCTTCTTAACGTGCTTTCTGGTTTTATTCCAAATGATGAACGTATCATCACCGTAGAAAACGCGGCAGAACTTCAGCTTCAACAAGAGCATGTTGTCCCTCTTGAAAGTCGCCCAGCCAACATTGAAGGCAGAGGCGCTGTGACCATTCAAGACCTGGTGATGAACTGCTTGCGTATGCGCCCTGAGCGCATTGTAGTAGGGGAATGTCGTGGTGGTGAAGCCCTAGACATGCTCCAAGCCATGAACACGGGTCATGATGGTTCGCTAACCACATTGCACGCAAACACCCCTCGTGACGCTATCTCACGTCTTGAAGTAATGTGCTTAATGGCAGGGATGGACTTGCCCTTACGCGCTATCCGTGAGCAAGTGGCTAGTGCCGTAGACTGTATCTGCCAGCAACAACGCCTTCGTGATGGCACACGTAAAGTAACCTACATCACCGAAGTGCAAGGTATGGAAGGCGAGATGATTACGATGAGTGACATCTTTGAATTTGAGCAGACAGGCATTGAAAAAGATAAAATTATCGGGCGTATTCGCCCAACGGGTATTCGTCCCAAATTCATTGAACGCATTGAAGATGCAGGAATTTCACTTCCTCCGTCTACATTTGGCGTGGGGCAACGTCGCTAAATCGTCTACCATTAGGGGGCAGGAGAACTGCCCCCTTGTCATGTTTGTATTGTAAGGGTTTGGGAGTTTAATTATGGATCCAACAATCGTTATTTTAGGGATCGCAGGCGCACTTACCGTTCTTATCTTGGTTGCAGGGGTGTTTTTAACACGCCGTGAAAGTGACCTGATTGAGATTCGCCTTAATCAAATGGACACGCAAGCTGCCGAAATTACCAGCTTTGCAGACACCGAAGAAGAACGTGAAAGAGAACGTTCCGCTTCGATTGACGAAAGCCGTCGGCGCATCTTTGAGCCACTTAACAATGTCCTTGCTGAACGCAAGTTTGGCAAGAAGTGGAAGCAACAGCTGGCACGTGCCAACCTACGCCTGACGGTAGCTGAATATGGCGTAGCACACATTTTTTCATCGGTAGGCTTGTTTGCGGCAGGCTTTATTGTGCTATTTCCGGGTGACATTATTTTCTCTACAATTGCGGGTGTCATCGGCATTTTTGTTCCCAGAATTTATGTAGGACGGTTGGTAAGCAACCGCCTGATTGCCTTTGAAACACAGCTTGCTGATACGCTTGGTTTGTGGGTGAATGCGCTTCGTTCTGGCTATAGTGTGGTGCAAGCCATGGAAGCCATTGCGCGCGATGCACCCGAACCCACAATGGGCGAGTTTCAGCGTGTAGTTAAAGAAGTTCAAATTGGGATTGACCTTCCCGAAGCCCTATCGCATTTGCTAGAGCGCGTAGAAAGCCCTGACCTTGACCTTGTCGTGACAGCGGTAAACATCCAGCGTGAAGTTGGTGGCAACCTAGCCGAAATTTTGGAAGTTATCGCTGGGACAATTCGTGAGCGCATTAAGCTAAAAGGTGAAATTCGCGTACTTACTTCACAAGGGCGCATTACAGGTTATCTCATTAGCTTTTTGCCCATTTTACTGGCACTCTTTCTAAACCTTATCAACCCTGGCTATATGGGCGAGCTGTTTAGTAACCAGATGTGTGGCTGGCCCATGATTGGCGCGGGGCTTTCGCTGATTGGTATGGGAACTGCGCTCATTCAAAAAATCGTTGACATTGAAATTTAGAGGGCATACTCATGGAACAACTATTGCCACTGATTATTGTATTTGCCATTGCCATTGTGCTTGGGTTAATGGTGTATACGGGCTTACGCGAAGATAAAGGGCGTGACCCCCTAGAAGACCGTTTGGCACAATACGCCGATGAAAACAAGGTTATTGACTCACTTCAAGACGTAGAGTTATCGCTTGGGTTCAAAGACCGTATTTTAATTCCATTGGTTCAACGGTTATCAGACATTGTGACGAAGTTTACGCCTCAAAAGCAATTAGAGGCAACGCGCCGTCAACTAGAACTAGCAGGGCAAACCACTGACCCCACCCAATTCTTTTTACAACGTATCGCCCTTACTGTCATTTTGGGTTTAGCGGGCGTTTACATTGGTTTTGGGGTGATGGGTGGCGCAATGCCCAATGCTTTGCTCTTTTCTGCGGGCGGGTTTGTGCTAGGGTATAATCTGCTACCGATGTCCCTAAATGGCAAAATCCGTAAACGCCAAGAAAGCGTTCTTAAAGCCCTACCCGACGCGCTAGACCTGTTGGTCATCTGCGTGGAAGCGGGTCTTGGTTTAGATGCGGCTATGGGTAAGGTATATGAGAAGTGGGACAACGAACTAGCGTTGGCATTTGGGCGCGTGCTTCGTGAAATTCAACTCGGTAAACTACGCCGTGATGCCATGCGTGATATGGCGTTACGCATGGATGTTCCTGATGTAAGTTCCTTTACGGCGGCTATCATCCAAGCGGAACAATTAGGTGTGAGCATGTCCAAAATTTTGCGCGTACAATCTGACCAAATGCGCGTAAAGCGTCGCCAAAGAGCGCAAGAAAAAGCCCAACAAGCTCCTGTAAAGATGATGA
>Ga0163144_10005156_pt1 | contig 29140 bp, 22 predicted proteins | sample OliLak19BULKMAT1_FD_123175 | JGI IMG/M metagenome (GOLD analysis project Ga0163144, IMG submission 123175) | Freshwater microbial mat bacterial communities from Lake Vanda, McMurdo Dry Valleys, Antarctica - Oligotrophic Lake LV.19.BULKMAT1 | ecosystem: Environmental > Aquatic > Freshwater >...
AAGGGCTCGAAGATCTTGTCGCGGATCTCCGGCGGAATTCCGCATCCCGTGTCGGTGACGCTGAGGCGGACGTAGCTGCCGGACTTTGCCTGCGGCCACTGGGTCGCGAGGATCTCGTCGATCGTCTGGTTGATGATGTCGACGCGCAGCACGCCGCCCTGCGGCATCGCGTCGCGTGCGTTCACGCACAGGTTCATCAACACCTGCTGGATCTGGGTGGGATCGCCCCGGATCATCGAGAGATCCGGGCTGAAGGTCGACCGGAACTGAATGCCGTTCGGGAACGTCTCGGTGACGATGCGGCGCATCTCCTCGATGAAATACTTCAGGCGGAGAAGCTCGTGCTGTTCGCTGCTGCCGCGGGTGAACGAAAGGATCTGCTGCAGGATTCCGGCGCCGCGGAGAGCGCTCGTCTCCATCAGCTCGATCCAGCGCCGCGAGGGGTGGTCGCGGAGGTCGTCCTTGAGCAGGCGGGCCGATGCGAGGATCGGCGTGAGGACGTTGTTCAGGTCATGGGCGATTCCGCCGGCCAGGGTGCCGATGCTTTCGAGCCGTTGGGCGCGGAGGAATTTCGCCTCGAGCAGCTTGGCATCCGAGATATCGCGCACGTGGATCTGGATCGCCGGATCACCGCTCCAGAGGAAGCGCCGGGCGCTGAGCTCGACCGGGATCGTCTTCTGGTCGCGCGTCATGAACTCGCAATCGAGGAACATCCGGTCGGCGGTCGATGCGCCGACGCTGTCGACCCACGCCTTGAAATCGCCGCGACGGGCGGTCGGCACGAAGTCGCCGACGAACCGCGCCTGGTCGCAAGGGATCTCGTCCCAGCCGAGGAGCTTCTTCATCGCCGGATTGGCCAGCGAGACGGCGCCTTCGAGGTTGCAGACGATGAGGCCGTCGGGGGCGAAGTTGACGACCTCGGCGAACTTTTCGCGCTCGTTCATCAGCTGCCGGAACCGGTTCAAGCGGAGGATCGACCGGATGCGGGTCTTGAGCTCGATTTTGTCGTAGGGCTTCGAAAGAAAGTCATCCGCGCCGGCCTCGAATCCGGCGATGCGTGAATCGCGGTCATCAAGGGCCGTGAGAAGCACGATCGGAACTTCGCCGAGCTGCGGCATGGCCCGGAGCGCCCGGCAGATCTCGAAGCCGTCCTTGTCGGGCAGCATGACGTCGAGCAGCACCAGGTCGGGAAGGATCTGGCCCGCGAGCGCGATTCCTTCGGAGCCGTTGACCGCGAAGAAGAGCTCGAGACCGGAGGCTCCGAGCAGGGCGTCGAGCACATCGCGGTTGCGGGCGTCGTCTTCGACGATGAGGACCTTGGCGGAGTTATGCATTTGAGGTTGGAAGGATGATTTCCGCGATGACGCCGGGACCCGGGTCGCGGTTGGTGAGATGGCACTGGCCGCCGGCATTGCCGACGATCGCCCCCACGACCGAAAGTCCGAGTCCCATCCCGGTCTGTTCTCCGGTCTCGAACCGGCTTCCCTGGTAGTAGGGGCTGAAAGCCTTGAGCAGCTGGTTCGGGGCGAGGGTGACACCGTCGTCCATGACCTGCAGGGAGACGCGGTCCGTTCCTCTCGGGGCGAGGACCGCACGGACGGATGGACGCCTGCCCGGATGGAAATTGACTGAGTTCTCCGGCAGTTCGCGCGCGATCAACCCGATCTGGTCGCCCGACAGGCCGACGTTCGCCATGTCGAGTTGCGGATCCGTTTCGGTCCTGAAGTTCTTCAACAGAAGATCGGTGGCGACCGAGTGGAGCAGTGGACCGACTTCGCGCACGGGGAAACGGTGCAGGCCCGCGACGGTCTTCCGGGCCTGGACGTAGTCGGCCACGTCGTTGATGTCGTTCTCGAGGCGCTGGGCGGAATCGTAGCTGATCTTGAGGAACTCCAGCGCATCGGCGCTGGTATCGGAGGGAAGGTCGTCGAGCGCCATCCGGAGGCAGCCGATGAGGCCGGTCAGCGGGGTGCGGAGCTTGTGGGCGACGAAGGTCTCGAACCGGAGAGACTGCATCTGCGCCTTCATCTCGGCGGTGACGTCCCGCAGCTGGAGGAACTCGCCGTCGAGCGGGTCGTTGGAAAGTGTTTCGACCCTCAGCCAGAAGGCCTCGGAGGTGTCGTTCTCGGGACGGACGAGGTAGCGCGCCGCGCCGACCTGCAGCCTGGCATCGTGCCATTCGTTCCACCCGACGTCGGGTTTCCGCTGATAGTGCCGGTCCACCGCCCGCTGGAAGCTGCCGAGGGAATTGTCCGCGAGGTCCATGTGCAGCCCGAGGTAGACCCGGGCCTGACGATTGGCGTATTGCAGCAGGCCCGCGGAGTCGACGACGACAAACCCGTCGGCCGATTGCTCGGCAATCTGCGAAGCGCGCCGCCGTTCGATCGTGATTCGCCGATAGCGGTTCAGGCGGAGCACCGTCTTGACCCGCGCCCTGAGCTCCATCCTGTCGAATGGCTTGGTAATGAAATCATCCGCGCCCGCCTCGATGCCCCTCAGCCTGGAATCGCGGTCGTCCAGGGCGGTGACGAGGATGACCGGCACTTCGGCGAAAAGGGGATCGGCCCGCAGCCGTCGGCAAACCTCGTAGCCGTCGATGTCGGGCATCATCACGTCGAGGAGGACGAGGTCCGGGTGGCAGGCGGCGGCCTGTTGTAGCGCCTGCGCTCCTGAACCGGCGAACTCCAGCCGATTCCCCAGTGGTATGAGGAGCGCCTCGAGGGTTTCCCTGCCGAGGGGTTCATCGTCGACGATCAGGATCGTGCTGGTGACGGACATGCCAAGGGATCCATCGGCAGGGGTGATTCCGAACTTCAGGGGACCAGCGCGCTTTGTTGCCTGGAGCTCAACCCGGGGTCTGTGTCGGGATTTCGACGCCGTTTGCGCGCAACTGCCGGTGCATCGTCTCGACGAGCCCGCGCAGGCTGAACGGTTTGGCGACGTATTCGTCCGCGCCGGCATCGAGACATCGCTCGCGGTCTCCGGCCATGGCCAGCGCGGTGAGCATGATGACGGGTGTCCTCGATAGGTCCCGGTCGGAACGGATCTGCCGGGTCGCCTCGACGCCGTCCATCACCGGCATCTGGACGTCCATGAGAATGATGTCGGGGCGGACTTCGCGGGCGAGGCGGAGCGCGTCGGCCCCGTTGGGCGCGACCGTGAGCTCGAAGCCGTGTTTGATCAGGTAGTCCCGGATCGTCAGGACGTTCATCTCGTTGTCCTCGGCGATGAGCACCTGCAGAGGCCGCCGGGCGCCGGGGACGGTAGGGGTGTTCCCGCGCCCGTTGCCTAGGACGATGGGGGTGGGAATGGTGGCGGGAGTGGAGACGTCCTCTTCGTTGGCCAGCCAGGCCGGATCGAGCGGCAGGGTGAAGCTGAAACGGCTTCCTTCGCCGGGGGTGCTGTCAACGCCCACGGTGCCGCCATGCATCTCGGCCATCTTCCGCACGAGGGCGAGGCCGAGGCCGGTTCCCGAGTATTCGCGGCTGAGGCTGCTGTCGACCTGGACGAACGATTGGAAGAGCTTTGCGAGGTCCTCGGACGCGATGCCGATGCCCGTGTCGGTGACGCTGAACTCGACCGAGTTCCCTTCGCCGGCAAGGCGTGTCGCGACGCAGATCGAGCCGGATTCAGGGGTGAACTTGACCGCGTTGCTTAGCAGGTTGATGAGCATCTGCTTCATGCGGCGTTCGTCGGCGACCAGGGTCTCGACGTCGGGGGCAAGCTCGTGCCGGATCCGGATCTTCTTCTTCTGCGCGGCCTCCTTCACGAAACGGATGCCCGTCTCGACGAGGGGCTGGATCTCCACGAGGCCCGGCTCGAGCTTCATCTTGCCGGCCTCGATCTTGGAGAGGTCCAGGATGTCGTTGATCAACGAGAGGAGGTGCCGCCCGCTTTCCGAGATGTTCGTGAGCGAATGCCGTTGGCGCTCGGTGACCGGTCCGTAGACCTCGTCGATCATGGCCTCGGAGAGACCGAGGACGGCGTTGAGGGGGGTGCGGAGCTCGTGGCTCATGCTGGCAAGGAACTCGTCCTTGTGCTTGGCCGCCTTTCCCAGTTGGCGGTTGGCGTCGCTCAGGCTCCGGGTGCGCTCCTCCACCTGGACCGCGAGCGAGGCGCGTTCCCTTTCGAGCTCCGTCTCGATGCGCCGGCGCTCCGTGATCTCCACGCTCATGCGCGAATTCGCGGCGGCCAGCTGTTCCGTGCGTTCGGCGACCCGGAGTTCGAGCGACCCGTTCGCTAGGCGGATTCCTTCCTGGGCCTGGATCCTTTCCAGCGCGGCCGCGACGTAGTCGGCCATGATCTGCAGGGTGACGAGGTCCTGCGGCGTGTAGGCCTGCGACCGGCCGCTCTGGACCGATACCAGGCCAAACGCCTCGGCCCCGCGGCGGATGGGAACGAGGAGAAGGGAATCGCCCGGCATGGCCGAACCGAATTGCCGGAGATCCGGCCCGGGATCCTGGTCCCCGTCGTGGAGAATGATCTGGGGGCCCTCCATGATGACTTTTTTGGCGAGTTCGGAGGCGGGCCCCGGCTCGGCGTTTGGCAGCATGGTGGGGCGGCCTGCCTCGGTGCCGATGCCGACCACTTCTGCGACAAGTCCCGTTGTCTTGTCATGGAGGAGAAGCCGGAACGAGTCCCATCCGAAAACCCGGCCCGATTCGTCGGCGAGGATCCCTGCCGCGGCGGTCGCGGATGTCGCGGAACTGAGGGAGAGGCCCAGACGGGAAAACGTTTGCTGCACGCCGTCGGCTTTCTTGCGTTCGGTGATGTCGTGCTGGACCGAAACCCAGTGGGTGTAGACGCCCGCCTTGTCGGCGATGGGCACGACGCTGAGCTCCACCCAGTATTCGCCGCCGTCCTTGCGGTAGTTCACCAGCTCGGCGGAACAGGGGCGGAATGCCTCAAGCGACCTGCGCAGCCGGTCGAGTTCGCCGCGGTCGGTCTTGGGACCCTGCAGGATCCGGGGGCTCCGACCCACGACCTCCTCGGGCCGGTAGCCGGTCTGGCGGCAGAAGGCCTCGTTGACGTAGATGATCGCCGGTCCGGGGAGGTTGATCGAATCCGCCTCCGTGATGACGACCGAATCGTTCGCGTGGAAGATGGCCGACTCGAGGATGTGCAGCCTTTCCTCGACATGCTTCACGGACGTGATGTCCGTATGCGAACCCGCCATGCGGAACGGCCGGCCGGCCGCATCGTGCAACGCGGCCCCACGGGCGAGGATCCAGCGGTAGGAGGCGTCGCGCGACCACATGCGGAACTCGACCTCGTAGGACTTGGTCTCGCCGCGCATGCAGCGTTCCAGCGCGGCCATGACGCGCGGGAGATCCTCCGAGTGGACGAGTTCGCGGAAGGTGTCGGGCGAATTCACGAGCTCCTCGTCCCGGTAGCCGAGCATCTCCTTCCAGCGCGGGGAGAAATAGATCTGATCGGCGGCCAGGTCCCAATCCCAGATTCCACAGCTTGAACCGTCGACCGCGAGCTCGTATTGCTCGCGGCTCTGTCGGAGCTCCGCGATGGCGGCATGTTCGTCCGTCGCGTCGACGAGCATGCCGTTCCAGACCACGACGCCGTCGACGGCGCGCTCGGGCTGCGCCCATCCGCGGAGCCAGCGGGTGGTCCCGTCCGGATGGAGGTAGCGGCCGGTCCACGTCCAGTGGGACAGCTCGAAAGTGTTCCGCTGGATCGATTCCTGGAAGCCCGGCAGATCGTCGGGATGGATGCGCCCGGTCAGCGACGCCGGCGACATGGTGAGGGCGTCGGGTTCGATGCCGAACACGGCACGGCTTCCCTCGCTGGCGAAGCGGAACGAGATGCTCCCGTCGGCCGCGACGCCGAACTGGTAGATCAGCGCGGGAACGCTGGCCGTCAGGCGGCGCAGCCGCTCGTCACCCATCCGGCGGATCTCCTCGGCGAGCTTCTTTTCGGTGACGTCGGTCAGGGAGCCCATGGTCCCGGTGACCCGCCCATCGGCACCGGTGGCTAGACGGGTGAAGACCTCGATCCAGCGAAAGCCCCCTTCCTTGCGTCTGTAGCGCACTTCGCACCGGCAGAAGTCCACCTTCCGCTCGGCCAGGGGCTGCAGGAGGTCCAAGGTCCGCGCCTGGTCCTCGGGATGGACGAACTCGATGAACAGCCGGCCGAGCGATTCCTCGACCGTGAAGCCCGTGACCAGCCGCCACGCCGGGTTGAGGAAGGTCCATCGGCCTTCGGCATCGGTTTGGAAAACCACCTCCTGGAGATTGTCCACGACCTGCCGATAGCGGTGTTCGCTCGCGACAAGGGCGTCCTTGTTCCGGCGTTTCTCCTCCAGCGAATCCTGGAGCAGCATGAGGTTCTGCTCGAGCGACGCCGTGCGCTCGAGCACACGGGACTCGAGCTGCTCACGCACCCGTTGCAGGGCCATGCGCGAACGCGAGCGCTCGATGACATGGCCGAACTGCGCGGCGACCCCCATGGCCAGACCGGAGACGCGGTGGTCCCTCGGGATTGGCAGATGGGAGAAGAACGCTAGCAGGGCCGCGACGCCGGTGCCGCCGAACACGGGGATCAGGCAGACTCCGCTGAGTCCGTTTGCGGCCGCTTCCTTCGGCAGCGACCGGGGTGGTGCATCGACGAGTGTCCGGTAGAATCCGACCTCGTCGATCTCGGCCACCAGTTCGGCGATGGACGACGGCTGGTTGTCGAAGGTCCACTGGACCTGGTGGAGAAACTCGTGGTGCCGGCCGAACACGGCGTCGTGGCCGACGATCGCATGGCCGTCGCCCGAAGCGGCGTCGGCGGGAACGAGTGCCAAACCGCAGTCGAAAGGGCCGAAGTCGCAGACGGCCTCGAGCAGCGACCGCGCGGCCTCGCTTGTGGACGACGACGCGTTGGCCGAGCCGGCCACCCTGGCCAGCATGTCGATCTCGCGCTGCTTTTCGTAGAGTTCCCGCAGCCCCGCTTCGGCCACCGTCTCGGCATCGGGCGGAGTGCCAAGGTCATTGTCCAGCAGTTCGAAGGCATCGCCTTTCATCACGTCGGGGAACGCGGCAGAGGTCCGGCGACAGGCCGGATCAGGACAGGCGGGTTCCCGCAGGGGAATCGGCGGAAGACGAAGAAAGGTTAACGACGCGCACGCGCCTTCAGACCGGATGCAGGCCGATGCGGACGTCGACGGCTTCCATGCCGGCGGACCGGATCGCCCTCATGCCGAGTTCAGTGTCTTCGTAGGCGCGGCAGAAGCGGGCTTCGACGCCAATGCGGCGGGCGGCTTCGAGGAAGATGTCGGGAGCGGGCTTCTGCAGCGTCACGTCCTCGCTGGTGACGACGGCCTGGAACCAGTCGCGGATGCCGAGATGGACGAGGACCTTGTGGATGACGTCGCGGTTTCCTCCGGAGGCGACGGCCATGGGGATCTTGCCGATGTGCGCCCTTGCCACGTCCACCACGTGGGCCAGCGGTTTCACGTTGGGCAACGCCGGCAGATAGGCGTGCTCCTTTTCCTTGGCCACGGCGAGCGGGTCGAGGGTCAGTCCCTGTTCCGCCGCGAGCATCTTGAGGATGTCGCGCGTGGGCACGCCGCCCAGGGAGTAGAAACGGTCCTCGGGAAAATGGATGCCGTGTTTCTGGCTGACGAACTGCCATGCGCGCCAATGCGCGGGCATCGTGTCGGCCAGGGTGCCGTCACAGTCGAAGACGAGTCCACGGATGTGGGGAGGAAGGGTCATGGGAAAACGGGCCGTCAGAGTTCGAGATTCTTGAGCTTCTCGTCGAGTTCGTGGGTCAGCAGCGGCTCGACAAGTTGGTCGATCTCGCCTTCGAGCACGGCGGGCAGGTTGTAGATCGTGAGCTCGATGCGGTGGTCGGTGACGCGGTTCTGCGGGAAGTTATAGGTCCGGATCTTCTCAGACCGTTCACCGCTGCCGACCTGCTGCGAACGCTGGCTGTCATACTTGGCCTTTTCCTCGGCGACCTTCCGCTCAAGCAGACGCGAACGCAGCACCGTCATGGCGGAGGCCTTGTTCTTGATCTGGGAACGCTGGTCCTGGCAACGGACCTCGAGCCCGCTCGGCTTGTGGAAGATGCGGACAGCGGAATCGGTCGTGTTGACGCCCTGGCCGCCATGGCCGCCCGCCCGGCACACTTGGACGTCGATGTCCTCGGGCCGGATGACGACGTCGACTTCCTCGGCCTCGGGAAGGACGGCGACGGTCGTGGTGCTGGTGTGGATGCGGCCCTGCGCTTCGGTGGCCGGAACGCGCTGCACGCGGTGCACGCCGCTCTCGAACTTGAGCCGCTTGTAGACGTCCTCGCCGATGACGCTGAAGATGACTTCCTTGTAGCCGCCGAGGTCGGAGGAACTGGCGTCCATCGGCTCGACCTTCCAGCCATGCGCTTCGGCATAACGGGAATACATCCGAAACAGATCGGCCGCGAAGAGGGCGGATTCCGCGCCACCGGCGCCGGCCCGGATCTCGATGATCGTATTGCGCGAATCCGTCGGCTCCGGCGGCACGAGTCCGTGCATCACCGCCTGCCTGAGCGGGCCCTCCTCCTGTTCCAAACGCGCGATCTCCTCCTTGGCCATCGTGGCCAGCTCGGATTCCGCCGGTTCCGCCGCCAGCATTTCCCGGTTGGCCTTCAGGTCCTCCCCGCACTTGAGGAAGGCCGTGCCGGTGGAAACCAGCTCCTTAAGCCGGGAGTATTCGCGGTTCAACTCCTGGCCGCGCTTCGGGTTGCTGAAGGCTGCCGGATCCGCCAACGCCGCCTCCACCTCCGCGAAGCGGCGGGAGAACCGGTCGACATGGGGGCGGAGATCCATCAGTGCGGCGGAGGCGGTTGGTTCGCGGGCTCCCGGCGGACCCAGGGGCAGGGCTTCCGGGAAAAACAAACCGCCCGCAGGCCGTGTTCCAGCCAGCGGGCGGTTTGATGGGGAAAGCTATTTCTTCTTCTTCTTGGAGGCCGTGACCTCGGCCAGGGCGGCCTGGGCCGCCTGGGTCTTGGCCAGGCGCTGCTGGAACTTGTCGACGCGTCCGGCGGTGTCCACAAAGGTCTGGTGACCGGTGTAGAACGGGTGCGAGAACGCGGAGATGCCCATTAGGTAGAGGGGATACTCCTTACCATCCTCCCACTTGGCGGTGAGGTTGGTGTTCACGCAGGAGCGCGTCATGAAAGACTGGCCGGTGCCTGAGTCGCGGAAAACGACGAGGCGGTAATTCTTCGGATGGGTGTCCAGTTTCATATCAAAGGCCCGCGAAAGTATCAGCGAAGTCCGGCCTGACAAGAGGTTTTTCCATGAAGCCTGTCTGGAGGATGCGGGACGCCAGGTGCTTTGATTTGGGGGAGCTTGGGCAAAAAGAGGCCTGCCAGAATCGCAATGAAGGTAATCACGATGAGCAGCTCGACGAGGGTGAAGCCGAAATGCCGATGCTTTCTCAGGATGAAAGGCCGCGGTCACGGGTTCTGGTAAAGGCGGGGAAGTAGCCACTTGCGGTCTTCGTTGTCTGCCTGGGTGGTGACCGGGCGGAACTGCCGCTGCACCGGGACCAAGGTCTGCGGGTCTTTCCACTTCCTGAGTTCGACGTGGCCGTCCACGTAGGAAAGGGTGCCGCCGCCGGAATGGCGGGCGGCGGGGAGAGAGTTCCAGATACCGAATTTGCCGCGCGCCGTTTCCCTGAAAACGGCTCCGTCGATGGTGTCCTCGTGTTCGTCGAGGAAGACGAGCATCCTGGAGGCATCGCGGACCTGGCTGAGGAGAACCATCCGGTTGCCCGCGATCCCGCCGAAGTTGGGCGAATTCATGGCGGGATTGATGTTGTAGCTGCGGACGCGCGGCTCCTTGTTGCCGTCGAAGACGGAGTAGCTCTCGTCCGCCGGGCACTTGTAGACCTTCGGGTTCTTCGCGTAGGGACCAATGGAGCCGTAGCTGCGGGGCACGTTGAAATAGGGTGTGCGGGTGCTCTCGCTTCCTGTGGCGAACAGAGCCCAGTTGGTGGCCTCGGTCCTAAAGTCTCGGTTTATGAACGGATCGTTCTCGTAGGTCATCAATCCCGCGACCCACGCTGGCTCATCTTTGCTGCCTGCTGAAACTGACGCGTGATTCGCCATTATTTTGTCACCTCCGTCGGTGACGTAGGAGTGGAACGCGATGGTGAGCTGCTTGAGGTTGTTCAGGCAAAGGGTGGTCCTGGTGCGGGCCTTGGCCTTGGAGAGGACGGGCAGAAGAACCGCTGCAAGAATGGCGATGATCGCGATGACCACCAGCAGCTCCACGAGGGTGAAGCCGCTATTCCGTTTCATTCTCATGATGAAAGGTGGTGGTCACGGGTTCTGGTAGAGGCGGGGCAGCATCCATTTGCGGTCCTCGTTTGGGCTTTGAATGGTGATAGGCCTCAGCTTCCGCTGGACAGGGACAAGGGTTTGAGGGTCTTTCCATTTCCTGACTTCCACGTGGCCGTCGATAAACGAGAAGGCTCCAGAGCCGCTGTGGCGGGCTGCCGGCAGGGAACTCCAGTAGGTCAGATTCTTGGGAGCGGTCTCCCGGAATACCACTGCGTCAATGGAATCCTCGTGCTCGTCGATGAACAAAAACAGCTTGGACGCGTCCCGGACTTGGCTGACCAAGCTGAGCCTATTTCCGGAGATGCCTCCAAAAATAGGGGAGTTCATGGCTGGGCTGATGGTGTAGCTGCGGACACGCTGTTCCTTGACACCGTCGAAGATGGAATAGCTCCCGTCCGCCGGGCACTTGTAGATCTTAGGATTCTTCGCGTAGGGGCCGATTGATCCGTAGCTGCGGGGCACGTTAAAATAAGTCGTTCTGGTGCTCTCACTTCCCGTAGCAAATAAAGCTGCGTTCGTTGCTTCCGTCTTAAAGTCCCTGTTGAAGTTCGGATCTGTTTCATAGCTCATCACACCCGCTGCCCACGCAGGCTCATCTTTGCTGCCGGCTGAAACTGATACGTGATTCGCCATGATTTTGTCGCCACTATCTGCGACGTAGGAATGAAAGGAGATGGTGAGCTGCTTGATGTTGTTCAGGCAGATGGTGGTCTTGGCGCGGGCCTTGGCCTTGGAGAGGACGGGCAGAAGAACCGCCGCGAGGATGGCGATGATCGCGATCACGACGAGCAGCTCCACGAGGGTGAAGCCGCTATTCCGTTTCATTCTCATGATGAAAGGTGGCGGCGGTGTTTGGCACCGCCGCCACGTGAAGGAAGTTGCCGTCAGTTGCCGGGCACAGCAACGAAGCCCGTTGGCAGGCCGTCGCGGTAGACGTAACCGTAGAGTTTGCCGTCATCGGTCAGGCCGTTGATCTGGGCGCCGTAGGGGAAAACCTGGCGGGTGACATTGTAGTAGCCCGTCCTTGCCGGGGTGTAGAGGAGGTAGAACGGCCGCTCGATCGTCAGGGTAAAGCCTCCGCCGTTGCCCTGATTCGGATTGTAGAGCCTGGCCCCCTTCAACAAGACCTGTCCCCGGGAATTGACGGCCACGGCCTCCTCCGCCAGGTAGATGTTGTTGCGTCCATCCTCAAACACGACGGATCGGGGAGGAACCCGGTAGGACAGGCTGGCGCTGGTGGAATGGCGGTAGATGTATGCCTTGGTCGGAGATAAGGAATTGTCCACGGAGACGGTGCCTACGATCTGGCCGTTCTCATTGATGCCGCGAATCCATTGGCTCAGGCGCACCAGGGTGGTTCCTACTGCGGCCCCTGGGTCTGGCAACTCATCGGTCAGGCCGTTGATCGAAGTGTGGTCGTTATAGTCCAAGCGGAACGGACGAGTCGTTGTGCTGCTGTCTTGGAATGCTACTGAGTTTCCTACGATAATCCTTCCTGCGGAGATGCCAATGGATTCACTCCAATAACCGATGGATGTTCCAGGAATTGCACCAAGGTCGTTCATTGTAGTCGGGAGAACTCCGCCACTATTCGGAGTCGCATAGGGCCAGAGCACGGCCCGTTTGGTGCCATTGGGATTGAATCCGTTGCCCACGATCCATTTGTCAGAGTTGAGGGCTTTGGCTTCGCCAGACCATTGGTAGCTCCACGGCAGCAGGTAGCCTTGGCCAAGGTTTCCCGAGCCGTTCCGTTCCCAGAGGATGCCGCTGTTTCCTGATCCATAGGTGCCGTAGTAGCCCTTGCCAAACTGGCCCACGGTGTCGCCGCGCCAGTTCATGCCATAGGCTTGAGAGCCGTCGGGGTCGTTGGCATAGGGCGGACCCTGAAGGGTCAGGGTGTAGCCCGAGAACCATTCCGTCGCCTGTGTAGTGGACCACGAGCTGGCCGTGGAATAACCGGCCACGTGGCCCCGGTCGTTGACTGCGTTTACCGTGGAGTAGTTGGTGATCCACTCGTAGTAGCCGTAGTAGGAATTCCACCGCATCTCCGGCGTGCCGGGGAAGTAGGAGACGGTGTAGGAGAGGTTATCCCGGTCGACGGCGTTGTCGCCGATGTTGCCGGAGTGGGTCGAGCCGCGCTGGAAGCCCGGCCAGATGCCCGCGTCGGGGCCGTGCTCATTCTGGAAGGAGAAGAGCTTGCCGTTGCTCCTGAAAAGAAGGACCTCGCCCTTGGCCGTCATTGTGGCGCACCCGATGGCCGGGTTGATGAGGTTTCCATCGGGGACCTGGGTGGCCGCCGTCCATCGCCGCGTGCCGTCGGGCTTGATCGAGATGAGCCAGCCGTCATGCCCCGTAACGATGACGTTGCCTCCTGCATCGACCAAGGGCGTCTGGCAGGGCAGGGCCACACCGGAAAGCGATCCGGCATTCCAGTCGGCCAAGGTGAACTTCCAACGCCAGCCGCTTTGGCCCTGTGCATTCAACCCGTCGTGGGAGAATCCGTAAACGTTACCCGCATTGTCGGGGACGACCACTTCACCGAAGGACGTGACAACAGGGCCCGCCTTGGAAAACGAGGCGAGCAAAACCTTCCAGCGCAGCGTGCCGTCCGAACCGTTGTAGCAGTGGAGGTAGTTCGGGAGGGGATTGTTCTGGCCGTCCACTCCGTTCTGGCTGGCGATGAAGATGGTGTTGTCGATACCGACGGCCGGCGATCCTTCGAAGAAGCCCTGATGCGTCGGAGACGACCAGGCTTTGGTTCCATTCGGATAGTAGGCTTGAATCTCCCCGTAGTTGTTGCCGCCGACGACCACGATCTTGCCGTCTGAAAGAACGACAGGGGACGCCGCCAGATGGGAATGGGCATAGGCCGCCACCAGACTGATGTCAGGGGCCGTCCAGCCTGATGGAGTAGAGCCATCGGCCGTGGAAAAGGCATAGAGGCTGCCGGTTCCGGCAAACTCGACGAAGATGTCCTTGCCCGTGGTGACGTAGAGCGTGGACTCGTTGCCGCTCAGCGCCGGGGTGGATCGGATTTCGTTGCCTGTGGGATCGGGGATGGTGGAAGACCAGAGCAGCGAGAGCGTCGCGCTTGTCGGTGTCGCGATGACTGAATACGCGGCGATCTTGCGGCTATAGCGGGTGGCCACAAACACCCTGTCGCCCGCCCGGCTCAACACCGGGCTGGCAAGTATGCGTGACGTCTGACCGCTCGAATCGACCGATATGCGGGCCGCTTCAGATTTATCCGGGTTCAGGACGACCAGTTCGCCGTCCGCCGTTGTGATGAAGATATGCCCGGAGCGCGAAACGGCCGGGGTGGATTCGTTGCCCGTGACCGTCGACACCGTCGTGATCTGGATGGGTGAATTAGGAATGCTGGGGGGGGGGTATCTGCTGGGCTAATGCAGCCGTCGCTGCGATCAGCGCCAGCGCTGTGAGGATGAGGGACAATCGTTTCATCGGTCTTGTTGGGTTGAGTGTTTGGTTTCCCTAAATGCCCAGAATCCGCGAAGTGCGGAACGTCTTCTTGGGTGCGCAGGTTTCTTATTGCGCGGCCGCTCGTGAGTCAACCCAGCTCTGTCCTGTGCCCGGCAACGCACAGTGACGATTGGGCAACGAGGCCCGGCTTCGGCTGCAGCGTTAGGGCTCGTGGCCGTCCTTCGACGAACGGATTGACGGACTGCTTCCGGAGGCCGGGCGTCCCCGCCAGGCCAGTCCCGGGGTTCTGGCGTCTTTCTCGGGCGAGATTTTCCGGCCGCCAAAATGCCGCGTCGAGCGTCGTGACCAGCGAGCACCTCTCTTCTTCGCGTTCCTTCGCGGGGGAATGCCTCCTGGCCGGGCGCGGACGCCCGGCCTACGGCGTAGCCCGGCCAAGCGGTGTTCCTCCGGTGAAATGAAACAGGGTGAAGACCGTCTCGCGGTAATGAGTCGCATGACCCGCGCGAAATCCCGCCAGAGCCGTCTTGCTCAGGGAACCGCGCGCCATAGCATTGAGCACCATGTCCGAATCGACACCTTCCTGGCACCGCCGGCTTTTGCCCGCCGCCGTCTTCGCCATTTCCGGGGCCTCCTTGCTGGCCGCCGGCCATGAGCTCTCCACTTCGGTCCCCTATGCGCCGAGGGTCGCCCAGGCCTCCGACGAAGGCGAACGCGCCATCCGCACGTTCAAGGTCGCGCCCGGCTTCAAGACCGAGCTGGTCGCCGCCGAACCGCACCTGGCGAATCCGGTGGCCTTCACCATCGACGAGAAGGGCCGGTTCTACGTGGCCGAGACCTTCCGGCACAGCGACGGTGTGCTCGACATCCGGGGCTTCATGCAGTGGCTCGACGAGGAGCTCGCCGGCAAGACCGTGGCGGATCGCGAGGCCTTCATGAACCGCCATTACGCCGCCAAGAAGGAGCAGTTCTCCAAGGAGTCCGAGCGGGTGAAGCTCCTCTGGTCCACCCGGCCGGACGGCGTCGTGGACAAGTCCACCGTCTTCAGCGCGGGCTACAACAACTGGCTCGACGGCATCGGCGCCGGACTGCTCGCGCGCAAGGGCGACGTGTGGTTCACCTGCATTCCCGCCCTCTACCGCCTGCGCGACGAGAACGGCGACGGCATCGCTGAAAAAAAGGAGGTCCTCAGCTACGGCTACGGCGTGAGGAACGCCTTCCTTGGCCACGACCTGCACGGCCTGCGCATCGGGCCGGACGGCAAGCTCTACTTCACCAGCGGCGACCGCGGCTTCAGCGTGAAGCAGGGGGACAAGCTCGTCGCTGAAACGGAACGCGGCGCGGTCCTCCGCTGCAACCTCGACGGCTCCGAACTGGAGGTCTTCCATCGCGGCCTGCGCAATCCGCAGGAACTGGCCTTCGACGACTTCGGCAACCTCTTCACCGGCGACAACAATTCCGACGGCGGCGATCCCGCGCGCTGGGTCTATTGCGTCGAGGGCGGCGACAGCGGGTGGCACGTCGGCTGGCAGTTCATCGAGAAGCCCAACAGCCGTGGCCCGTGGAACGACGAGAAGCTCTGCCGTCCCGAGACCACGGGCCTCTGGCATCTCCCGGCGATCGCCAACATCGCGGCCGGCCCTTCCGGCCTGATGCACTACAGCGGCGTGGGTTTGCCGGAATCCTACAACGGAACGTTCTTCCTCGCCGACTTCCGCGGCGGTCCGGGCAGCGTGATCCACATGATCCAGATGAAGCCGAAGGGCGCTTCCTTCGAGGTGACGAAGCGCGACCAGCTCGTGACCGGTTTCCTCGCGACGGACGTGGAGATGGGCAACGACGGCTCCATCTACGCCCTCGACTGGGTGCAGGGCTGGAACAAGACCGGCAAGGGACGCATCTATAAATTCACCGAAACGAACTACACGGACCACGCGCTGGCCACCGAAACCAAGGCGCTCATCGCCGACGGCATGGACAAGCGGCCCGTGTCCGAGTTGGTCAAACTCCTCGCGCATCCCGACCAACGCGTCCGGCAGGAAGCGCAATTCTCCCTCGTGGATAAGAAGGCGAAGAAGGAACTCACCATCGCGCTTCAAGGCGACAAGACTCTTCCCCGCCTCCACGCCATCTGGGGAATCGGAATGTTGGCCCGCAAGGACAACGCCGCCGTCGCCCCGCTCGTCGCGTTGCTCAAGGACAAGGATCTCGAAGTTCGCGCCCAAGCCGCGAAGATTCTCGGCGACGCCAAGTTCTCCAAAGCCACCGATGCCCTCATCGCCGCCGTGAAGGACATCGATGCGCCCCGCGCGCAGTTCTTCGCCGCCATCGCCCTGGGCAAGATCGGCGACAAGAAGGCCCTGCCCGCCGTGTTGGAAATGGTCCGTGGAAATGGCGATCAGGACGCCTACCTGCGGCATGCCTCCGTCAGCGCGTTGGTCGGCATCGCCGGCGACGCCAAGACGCTTTCGCAGATCGGCAAGGACGACTCAGCCGCCGTGCGCACCGTCGCCCTCGTCGCCATGCGCCGAAAAGGATTCTCCGAAGTCAGCATGTTCCTCAACGATCGTGAGCCTCGGCTCGTGACCGAAGCCGCCCGCGCCATCAACGACGAGAACATCACCGGCGCCCTGCCCGCGCTGGCCAAACTGCTCGATGCGAAGGAAACCAAACCCCTCGCCCGCCGTTCGCTCGCTGCCAACCTGCGCGGCGGCTCTGGCGACAACGCGAAAGCGGTCGTCCGTTACGCGATGAACGACGGCGCCATCGACCAAGTGCGCGTTGAAGCCCTTCAGCACATCGCCAACTGGGCCAAGCCCAGTGGCCGCGACGCCGTCTCCGGCCTTTGGAGGCCGATCACCGAGCGCGATGGGTCCGCCGCCGCGGATGCCATCCGGCCCGTGATCAACGAACTGCTCAAGACCGGTCCCGCCCAGGTTCAAATCGCCGCCGCGCAGGCCGCCGAAGCCCACAAGATCAAGGAGGCCGGTCCCGCGCTGTTTACCCTCGCCACAACGCCCGGAGGCGATCCGCAGGCGCGCGTGGCCGCGCTCAAGGCGCTCGCCGCCATCGGCGACGACAAGGCCGGCGAAGCGATCGAGTTGGCTTCCAAGGATGCCAACGAAGCCGTCCGCAAAGCCGCCGCCACACTCTCGGCCGCCAGCGGCAAGGGCGACGCCACGACCGCGCTGGTCGCCATCCTCGACAAGGGCTCCATCGGCGAGCAGCAGAACGCGTTCGCCGCTCTCGGCAATCTCCCCGAAGGCAAGGCCGACGACATCCTCGCCCAATGGTTTGAAAAACTCGTGGCCAGCCAATTGAAACCCGAGCTCGCCCTCGATCTCGTTGAAGCCGGCGGCAAACGGAAGTCGGCCAGGGTGGCGGGACTGCTGAAAAAGTATGAAGACGGGCTGTCCGCCGCTAGCCCGCTCGCCAAATACAGCTGGGCTATGGCCGGCGGCAACGCGGCCGAAGGCAAGAAGGTCTTCTGGGAAAAGGCAGAAGCCTCCTGCCTGCGCTGCCATAAGGTGAACGGCGAAGGCGGCGAGGTCGGTCCGGAGCTCGGCAAGGTTTCCGTTACACATCCAAAGGAATACCTGTTGGAGTCGATCGCCTATCCGAACAAGCAGATCGCGCAGGGCTTCGAGACCGTGGTCATCACCCTTAAGAACGGCCAAGTCTACGCCGGCATCCTCAAGAGGGAGACGGACACGGAACTGGAGATCAATTCCCCGGAAGACGGCATATTGAAACTGAAGAAAGCCGACGTGAAGGAACGCGAGCGCGGGCTTTCGGGCATGCCCGAAGGCTTGGCCGAAGTGATAGGACGCCGCGACCTCCGGGACGTCGTAGAATATCTGTCCACGCTCAAGTAGGTTAGCCCGTAACCGATGGCTGGGGCGGGCGCTGAGCCGGCCCCGGCTTGTCGACCCATTGAATTCCGGGGTTGAAAGGCTTACAGGGCGCTCCTAGCCTGCTTACAGAGTATGCAACGAAACTTTTTGGGATTTGTCCTCCTGGGACTGGCGATCATCAGCGCGCTCGTAACAGCGTATCTTTGCCTTCAGACATCGAACGCGATGGCCGGGAACAAACGGGCCAACGCCAAGATCGCTGAGCTTCAGGGCAAGATGGCCGCCACCGAAAAACTCCTGACCGAGGCTGTCGAATACTCCAAGAAAAACCCGGCGATTCTCCAGGCCCTTCGCTCCGCCGGCATCACAAACATCCCGGCCGCCGCCGCCAATCAACCCCGCCGCTAAAACGCCATGAGCGAGCCTATTTCCCTCTCGTCCGATACCCAGGTCTCCCGCGCCGCCGAGTCCCGCGACTCCGGTTCGTTGGGAACCTTGATCAATGGAATCCTGGTCGTGTTCCTCATCACTTCAGTGAGCGAGAACCTCGTCCTCTACCGTCAGGCCAAGGACCTTGGTGAAAGCTTGCGGGCCAAGCAGGCCCAGGTGGCGCAGGCGGAGGAAGTGTTCGCCCAAGGATACAAGCCGCGCATCGATTCGATCGTCGGCAATTTGAGCATCTTCGCGAAGACCAGCCCGGATTTCGCCCCGATTCTGGAGAAGTATAAGGGAGCCCTTCCCGCTCCTGGACCGGCCGCGGTCCCGAAGCGCTGATCCGCTTCACCGCGCATCGGAAGTTCCAACGGGAGTTCCGCAGTCCGAACAATATTTCGCAGTCGGATGAGACCTGTGGCCGCAAGTGCCGCAGGTCTTTTTCGCTTCATCATGGCGGCGATGGATCATGAGGTTCCGGATATAGGGAATCCATGTGAAAGCGTAGGCGAAGATGAAGACGGAGCTCTTCTCCCAAAAGACGGCGTAGGCCAGCAGCAGCAGAGAACCGATCAGGCTGAGCCACCAGAAAGCGGTTGGAACCGTTACCTGTTTTTGTTTCTCAGTGACATACCACTGGAGGATGAAGCGCGACGAGAAAACGAGGTTGCCAGCCCAGCCCACGATCTTCCAAGCGTGCCATTCGATGCCGAGAAAGTTTCCGCTGTGCCAGAGCCAATCCATAGGACGGCTGGTCTAACGGCTCACAATCGAAACGGGAAGGCCGAACTCCCATCGATGGGCGCGGCGATCCTTGTCCGCTGGATTACCGCCGTTGTGGGATACATTTGATGCGGAATCCTCCGCCTTGGCTCGCGCCATCAGAGCCGACTAGGCTCGTCGGATGGAATCGCTCCGAATCTATGTCGATCTCGCCATGCCGGCGGAAACACTCGAACTGCTCCGTCACGGAACCGCCGGTCATGAGCTCGTGCTTCCGGCCAAACCGGTTTCATCGGTCCTCGCGAAGGCGGAGCGCGATCCGCAGTTCACCACCGTGGACGTCGCCTTTGGCCAACCCGATGTGCAGTCGATCTCGGAAGCCGCGCAACTGCGGTGGGTCCATGTCAGTTCGGCCGGGATCACGCGTTACGACACGCCGGAGTTTCGCGGGCTCGCGACGGGTCGCCGGATCGCGTTGTCGAACAGTTCAGGAGTCTACGACGAGGCCTGCGCGGTGCATGCGCTGAGCTTCATGCTGGCGCACACACGCAAGCTTCCGCTCGGACTCCGTTCGCGCACGCCCAATGGCAGTCCGGAATGGCAGGCGTTGCGGGCGGCCAGCGGAACCCTGCGGGGCGAGACGGTATTGCTCCTCGGCTACGGCGCCATCGCGAAACGGTTGGCGGAACTGCTCCGACCGTTCGGCGTGAAGCTGATCGCGCATCGCCGCAAGGCCCGTGGCGACGAAGGCATGCCTGTGGTAGCGGAAGCGGGACTGCCAGGCGCGTTGGCCGAGGCGGACCACGTGGTGAACATCCTTCCGGAAAGCACGGAGACACGCGGGTTCTTCGATCGGGCCCGCTTCGCTTCCGTGAAACCCGGCGCCGTCTTCTACAACATCGGGCGGGGCGCCACGGTGAACCAGGACGCGCTGGTTGGGGCATTGCGATCAGGCCGCGTCGGCGCCGCTTGGTTGGATGTGACAGATCCCGAGCCGCTGCCCGCCTCGCATGAGCTCTGGGCCGAGCCCAACTGCTTCATCACCCCGCACGTCGCCGGCGGCCACGCGGGTGAGGTCGACACGCTGGTCCGCCATTTCCTGAAAAACCTGGAACGCTTCGTCCGCGGCGAAGCGCTCTTGGATCGCGTGATCTGACTTCCGGGACAAGAACCGACGGCCTGGTTTTTCGATGGTGCGGTAGATTCCCCGCAACCTTGTCGCATCGACGGTTTTCACTACTGTGCGCCATCGATGTCCTTCGAAACCGATCCGGATTCGCAGCTCATGCTCCGTGTCAAACACGGGGACATGGACGCGTTCGAATCGTTGGTCGAGAAGTTCAAGCAGCCGGTCATGGGACTGGTCTATCGGACCCTGCGCGACGCCGATGAAGCCGAGGACATCGCCCAGGCGGTGTTCATCCAGGTCTACAAATCCCGCGACCGTTACCAGCCCAGCGCGCGCTTCTCCACTTGGCTGTTCACGATCGCCCGGAACTTTTGCCTGAATGAAATCCGGCGTCGAGTGCGGCATCCGGCCGATGCGTTGGACCAACCGCTGAACGATTCGGATGACACGGTCGGCACGTTGATTCCCGACGCCGCGGTGCGGGACGCAGGCGACCTGTCGCTCAGCGGCGAGTTGACGCAGAAGGTCGACGAGGCCGTCCGTGATCTTCCGGAACTCCAACGAACCGCCCTGCTGCTCTGCCGTGAGGGGGACGTCTCCTACGACGAAATCGCCGAAGTGCTCGGCACGTCCCTGTCTGCCACAAAATCGCTCATCCACCGAGCTCGGGAGACGCTGAAAGCCCGGCTAAAACCCTATCTGGAATCCGGCACCTGGTCGGCTGGAGGCGCGAAGAAACAGTGAAACTTTCCTGGTCAGCCGGTGATCAACCCATGTCGCAGATGAAGAATGACCCGCTCCAACGACTACGCGAAACCGCTTGGCGCAGGAAGCTCGCGCCCGAGGAAGAAGCCGAACTCCTTCGCCTGCTCGGTGACGATGCGCCTGCCTGCGCGGAGTGGGAGGCGGAGTTGGCGTTGACCGCCTCGCTTTCCCGCCTGCCGGCCCCCGGCGTCGCGACGAATTTCACCACCCGTGTGATGGAGGCGGTGAGGGCCGGGCAGATCGCGGAAGCGCGCCGCCCAGACGGGCTCGGAAGATGGTGGAGCCGTTTCGGTTGGCGACCACGGCTCGCGGTGCTGGGCGGCGCCACCGCTTTGGTGGCGGTCGTGGTGGTGCAGCACCGGATCCATGTGCAGCAGGAAGTGGTGCTCGGCGTCCGCATGCTGTCGCCTGCGGCAATGGTGCCGTCGGTCGAGTGGCTGGCCGACTTCGATGCCATCGACAAACTCGGCCAGGTGGCGCCGACGGATGAAGACCTGCTGGCGGCCCTAAAGTGATTCCCGGCATGAAGTTTTCCCGGCTCATCCTTGTTGCCTCCATGTTCACGACATGGATGGCCGTAGCGCAGCCGGCTCCTCCGGGTTTGCCCGCGCCACGGGAACTGCCGCCAATGCCGCCGTTGGGCAAATCGCCCGTGCTCTTCTTCCGCGAACTTCTGGCCATGCCCGCTGTGTCACGCGCTGATGCGCTGACGAATCGTTCCGCCGTGGCGCAGTCCAACATCCTCGCCAAAGTCACGGAGTATGAGGCGATGCCGGCGGAAATCCGTGAAACGCGGCTCCGCGCCACGCACCTGCGGTGGCTTCTGCTGCCTCTGCTACGGATGACGCCGGACGCGCGGCGGCTTGAGATCGGTCGATTGGACGACGCGGACAAGCAGTTCGTCCGGGAACGGCTGGCCCGCTGGGACCAGTTGTCTCCGTCGGTGCAGGGGGAGTTCCTCGAGCATGAAGCGACGATCAACTACCTGATCCGCATTTCACCGCGCACCTCGAAGCCGATGGTGGTCGAGATGCCGCCGGCGCCTCCGGGGGCGCTGAAGGACATGGAAACCGGGCTGGCGCGTTGGAGCACTTTGGGTTCGGGAGACCGGGACCGGATGATCGATCGTTTCCAGGACTTCTTCGACCTCGCGCCCAAGGCGCAGACGCGGACGCTGAACGAATTGACCGCGATGGAGCGGACGCAGATGGAACAACTCGTCCGCCGTTTCGGGAGCCTGGACGCGGAACAACGGCGACGTTGCCTGGACGCCTTCCAGAAGATCGCCCAGATGAGCCACGAAGAACGCGCCGTGTTCTTCAAGAACGCGGAACGGTGGCAGGCGATGTCGCAGGAAGACCGGCAGGCTTGGCGCAACGTCGTCCGGAGCGCGCCCGACATGCCGCCGTTGCCACCGGGCATGATCGTTCCCGGCACACCCACCCAATCGGCTCCGGCGGCTGCGGGGAAGTGACGGCGCCTCGCGCGACGTGATCGGTGGCCGCCGAGTTTGCCCTCACGCCGATGACGCGTAAGCTCGGGAATGTTCATCAACGGGATCGGAACTGCGGTTCCTGAAACGCGCTACTCCCAGGCGGAATGCTGGGCGGCGTTGGAATCTTCCGAACGGCTCCAGCAACTCGCCCCGAGATCCCGCGCCATTCTCCGCAAGGTGTTGCTCGGCCGGAACGGGATCGAGACGCGCCACCTCGCATTGGCTCCGCTGACCGAGGCGTTCCAGGTTTCGCCGGACGCCCTTCAAGCCCGTTTCTCGCGGCACGCGCCCCGGCTCGCGACCGACGCCGCGTTGCAGGCGCTCGCGGAGACGGGACTGAGGGCCCCAGACGTTGACGCGGTGCTGATCAGCACGTGCACCGGTTACCTTTGTCCCGGGTTGACGAGCTATGTCTCGGAGCGGATGGGGCTCAGGGCGGACGCCCAATTGCTTGACCTCGTCGGACAAGGTTGTGGCGCGGCCATTCCCAACCTGCGGACAGGCGAAGCGCTCATCCGCGCCGGTGCCCGTCATGCGCTTTGCATCTGCGTGGAAGTCTGTAGCGCGGCCTACTATCTCGATGACGATCCGGGAGTGTTGGTCAGCGCGTGTCTCTTCGGCGATGGCGCGGCGGCGGCGATCGTTTCAGCCGAGCCCATGCCGAATAGACGGAAAGTCGAATGGCGTGGGGCAGACACCGTGTGTTCACCAGCCGAGCGCGACCTGCTTCGTTTCGAATCGGTCGGCGGCATGCTGCGAAACATCCTCTCCGTCCGTGTGCCTGAAATCGCCGCGCGCCATGCCGCCGCAGTTTTGAACCAGGCCTTGGGCCGTGCCGGAATCAAGCGATCGGAAATTGCCGGTTGGATTCTTCACAGCGGAGGTCGGGATGTGCTCAACGCGTTGAACGAAGTCTGGAGTCTTTCCGCCGAAGACACCCGATGGAGCAGCGAGGTGCTCAGGCGATTTGGAAACATGAGCAGCCCGAGCTGTCTCTTCGCCCTGCGCGACGCACTGGCCGGGGGGCATCCCGCTGGTTTGTGGTGGCTCGCGTCGTTCGGGGCCGGGTTCACGAGCCATGGAGCCCTGCTGGAAGTGGGAAGCTGACCCGCTCAAATGGTTGACCGGAACGCCCCTTGCGAAGCGTTCCGGTTTCCCCCAACCAACCCATGCCTCTGGGTTGAAATCTATTTCTTCTGGAGCAGTTCGCTCATCTTGAAGATCGGAAGGAACATGCAGATCGCGATGCCTCCGACGGTGACTCCGAGGAAGACGATGAGTAGCGGCTCGATGAGCGAGGTGAGTCCGGAGAGCGTCGTCTCGATCTCTTCGTCGAGGAAGTCGGCGACCTTTTCCATCATCTTGTCGATCTGGCCGGTCTGTTCACCGGCGGTGATCATGCGCACGACCATCGACGGGAAGATCGGATGTTTCTGCAGCGCGCTGGTGATGCTCTCGCCCTGTTCGATGTCCCCGGCGGCGGTCTGGATGGCCTTCTCCATGACGACGTTTCCAACAGTCCGGGAAACGATCTGAAGCACTTCGAGGATCGGAATGCCGGAGCGGATCAGCGACGCGAAGGTGCGGGTGAACCGGGCCAGACAGATCTTGTGCGCGATCGAGCCGAAGATTGGGAGGGCGATGCGCCGTGCATCCCAGAACCAGCGGCCGGCGGGCGTCTTGAGGAAATAGAACCAACCCCAGATGGCGGCAGCCAGGCCGCCGGCGAACACGAGGAAGAACCTCTGGAGGATGTTGCTCAGGTCAATGAGGAACTGGGTCGGAGCAGGCAGCTTGGCACCGAAACCCGAGTAGATCTCGCCGAAGACGGGGACGACTTTCAGCAGCAGGAAAATGGTGATGCCGATCGCGATCACGGTGACCGATGTCGGATACATCATCGCCGACTTCACTTTTTTGCGGAGTCGCGCCGTGTTTTCGAGATAGGTGGCGGTGCGTCCGAGGATCTCCGCAAGGAGACCGCCGCGTTCGCCGGCGCCGACCATCGACACGTAGAGGCGATCGAAGACCTTGGGATGTTTGGAGAGCGCTTCGGAAAAGCTGTCGCCGGATTCGACCCGCACGCAGATGTCCTTGATGACGTCCTTCATCACCTTGTTGGTGGTCTGGTCGGCCAAAGCCTGGAGCGACTGCACCATTGAGAGGCCGGCGTCGACCATGGTGGCCAGCTGACGCGTGAAGACGACGAGATCCTGGAGCTGGACGGAGCCGCCGCCGGTCCGCCCTTTCGCGCCGACCTTCTCCTCGATATTGAGGACGAGGAGATTCCGGTTGAGGAGCGAGGCGATGGCCGCCTGCTCAGTGGCGGCTTCGATCACGTTCCTGACTTCCCGTCCGGAACTGGATTCCCGTGCGATGTAGCTGAATGCCGGCATGGTCGATTTCCTGCGAGGAACGGGTCGGGGCGTCGACTGACGTCCTTCTCATTCTCAACAGGCTTGATCGGCATGCAGATGCCGTTCCATTAGCAGAATCTTTGAAAAGAACCGGAGGCCTGCGGAGACCGGCTGACGGCCCGTCCTCAGAACCGCCAGATCAGGCGGGCGTTGAACCGGTAGTCCTGGACGATCTGGAAGCCGTTGTTTTCGATCATGACGGGCAGATCGATGCCGGCCTGGGCCTGGAAGGAGGTCTTCCAACGCCAAGTCACTTCCGGCCCCACGAGCCATTGCGACTAGCCCATGTGTGTCGCGGTCCGGCCCAGCAGGACATCGCGGCCGCGCCATTCGAAGGTCGCGTTGAACTGCACGGTGTAGGAGCGGAGCGGATCCGTATCGAAATGCAGCGTGAGGATCGTCGGGGCGATGAGGTCGACTCCGAGGTGCGGCTCCGCCGCGAACACGCATCCGGCCACCGCGATGGCTCCTAACCCGAGCCAGCGCGAGCATGGCGTCCTGACGATGGAGTTCTTGGCCGGCATGCGGTGGGCAGGTGAGTTAACCTGCCGAGTTCTGCCAGCTCATCCACGGCGTGCAATCGTCTCCTGCCTCCGTGCCCCGTGCGATTGGACGCACAGCTCGCGTCGTTGAACAGCGATTGCCCCGGTCGCCAGCCTCAACGCGGAGCGTCGGCGGTGGCGGCCTTGACCGTCGGCTTGACGGCGGGTTTCGCGCCGCCCTTCGGATCCAGGTTCGCCATCAGGTCCTCCTGCGAAACCTTCGAGGCGACACCGCCGGCAGGCACTTCGACTTTGGACACCCAAAGCAGCGAGTTCAGCATCAGCTTGCGGAAGTCGTCGTTGCCCCAGTTCATGTGGCCGTGGCCGCCCGTGAAACCAAAGCCGCGTCCGCCATCGGCCCGTTCCGTCGACCAGGCCATGTGCTGCGGCTCGCGGTTCTTCACCGCCTCGCGCACCGCCGGATTGCCTTCGTGCGGCCCGTCCTTGCGGCCCATGGTGGCGTCCGGCGCGATGGCCGTGAGGATGGGAGTCGTGCCCTTCATGCCCTCGGGAAAGCGCATGTGGAAATACCATTCATCGTTTACGGCAAACGGCTTTACCCCGCGCGTGATCGGATGCACGGGGAAGCCCTTGATCTCCGCCGTCCAATGGGGGTTCACCGACCAGTTCGCCTCGAAGTAGCCGCCGGTCCATTTAAGGAATTCCGGCCCGCCCTTGTCCGCTGGAACCTCCACGGCGTAGTGCGCAAGGGCCAGGCCCACGCCCTTCTTCATCAAGGCGTCGAGCGTTTGCAGGCGATTGCCCTGGATCGCGGGATGGCCGCCGCCGCCGTCGGAGTAGATGAGGACCGCATCGGCTCCGCTGAAGATGGCCTCGTCCTTCGGCCAGCCGTTGAGATTCACCACCACGTCGAGGCCGGGCGTGTCCTTCAGGCACTTTGCCAGGAGTTGAACGCCGGCGTTGAACTCGTGCGCCAACGGCCCATGGCTGGGCGTGCCGGCGATCATGACGAGCTTGCGGTTGGCGGCACCGGCCGGCCAAGCGACCAAGGCCAGCAGTGAGAAGAGAAGGGCGCGGGATGTTTTCATGGGTAAGGAATGGATAGGAGGTTACCGGGGCCGCCTTCATGGAAAAGAAAGAAACCGCCGTCGGAGTGGAATGACGAATCCCGAAGGCCAAAAACGAGGCCCTGCCTTGTTCAGCATTCGGCCTTCGTCCTTGGTCAGTCGTCAGTCCAGCCCCCGGAAAAAAGCCCGCGCCGTCGCGCACGTCGCGCGGCTGAGTTCTTCGAGAGAACATCCCTTGGCCGCGGCCACGGCTTCTGCGATCTCTTTCACATGGGCCGGTTCGCAGCGTTTGCCGCGATACGGCACCGGCGCGAGGAACGGGCAATCCGTTTCCAACATCAGCTTGTCGAGCGGCGTGGCCACGAGCGTCTCGCGGACGTCCACCGCGTTCTTGAACGTGACGATGCCCGTGAAGCTCACCAGCGATCCCATTTCCAGCACCGTCCTCATCTGGTCCGGTGTGCCCACGAAACAATGGAACACCCCGCGCACCTTGCCGATGAATGGCTTCATGATCTCCATCGTGTCTGCAAAGCAGTCGCCGCGCTGATGGATCACGCAGTTCAACCCCGCCTCGGCCGCCACTTCGAGCTGCTGGCGGAAGATCACCGCCTGCTTGCCCTTGTAGCGTGCGTCATCGTCCACCGTGCCGCCGTTGCCGCTCGGCAGGCGGTAGTAGTCCAACCCGGTCTCGCCGATGGCCGCGACCTTGGGATGCTTGGCTAGCTCACGCAGTTGCGGCCGGATGTCGTCCGGTGCTTCCAACGCATGGCCCGGATGCCAGCCGACAACCGCTCGCACATCGGGAAATCTCTCCGCCAAGGCAATCGCCCGCGCGCTGGCGGCGAGGTCGGTGCCGATGGAGACGATCCGCGAGATCCCGGCCGCCCGCGCCCGCTCGACGATCTGCGGCAGGTCCGCCTCGAAATCTGGGAAGTCGAGATGCGCGTGGGTGTCGAAGAATGAATGCGACATTCTGGTCAGACGGTGTTCGACGAATGACGGCCGCGTCAACGGAAGGTCAATCGGTTCCATTGGCCCCGCACGGCCGCGCCGCAAATGAGCGCGACTGCGCTAGCGGCGAGGGCCTGGCCGGTGCGGCCGTAGACGAACCAGCCTCCGGCGAAGATCAGCGCGTAGATGCCAATGGTGCTGGCCACCGCGCACACGCCCGCGCGGCCGAGGTCTCCGTCGGAACCGGTGCCGCCCTCGATCTGCACGCCATCGCGTTTGGCGCGCTCGATGACCGCCTTCCAACCGGGTCCGCCGGGCTGCACGCGGCGGTAAAATTCCCGCAGGCGTTCCTCGTCCACGGGCTTGGTCAGCAGCGCGACGATGATCCAGCCGACGGTGGTGACGGCCACGCCGATGACGAGCTGCATGGCTTGGCTCAGTTCCTTGCCCAGGCCCATCTGGAAGGCCACGGCCACGACGAACGAGATGACCATCGCGGCGATTTCGCAGGCGGCGTTGATGCGCCACCAGAACCAGCGGAGCAGCATGAGCAGGCCGGTGCCCGCGCCGATCTGGAGAAGGATGCCGAAGGCCTGGAGCGCGTTGTCGAGCCAAAGCGCGACGACGCACGCGAGGACCATGCAACCGACGGTCGCGGCCTGGCCGACGCGGACGAGTTCCTTCTCAGGAGCGGCGGGCCGGAGGTAGCGGCGGTAGAGGTCGTTCACGAGGACGGATGCGCCCCAGTTGACCTGCGTGGACATGGTCGACATGTAGGCGGCGATGAGCGAAGCCATGACCAATCCGGCCAAACCCGCCGGAAGAAACGTGAGCATCGCCGGATACGCCAGGTCGTGCCCGATGATCTTCGGGTCGACGTTCGGGAAGGCCTTCTGGATCGAGTCCAACGTCGGGAACACCACGACCGACGCCAGTGCGACGATGATCCAGGGCCAAGGGCGGAAGGCGTAGTGCATGGCGTTGAAGAGCAGCGTGGCGCCGACCGCGTGGCGCTCGTTCTTCGCGGCGAGAAGCCGTTGGACGACGTAGCCGCCACCGCCCGGTTCAGCGCCGGGGTAGTAGGACGACCACCATTGGACCGTCAGCGGGATGACGAACGTGGCGATCAGCGCGGTGGAATCGGCTGCGGAGAAGTCCGGCAGGATGTTCAGCAGGGGCGTCACCTGCGGATGCGCCATGAGCGTCTTCATTCCGCCGACCTCGGGCATCTTCAGCACGAACCACGCGGCTCCGAACGCGCCGACCATTGCCCCGCCGAATTGCAGGAGGTCCGTCAGCAGCACGCCGGTCAATCCTCCCGCCATGCTGTAGAGCACCGTGATCGTGGCGGCGATGGTGATGGTCTGCATCGGGGTGAGGCCCAGGACGACGGCGCCGATCTTCACGGCGGCGAGCGTGACGTTGGCCATGATCATGACGTTGAAGAACACGCCGAGGTAGACGGCCCGGAAGCCGCGCAGGGTGGCCGCGCTGTTGCCGGAGTAACGGAGTTCGTTGAACTCGATGTCTGTCAGCACGCCGGAACGCCGCCAGAGTTTGGCGTAGAAGAAGACCGTGACCGTCCCGGAGAGCAGGAAGGCCCACCAGACCCAGTTCCCCGACACGCCGGTGGTCCGGACGATGTTGGTCACGAGGTTCGGCGTGTCCGTGGCGAAGGTCGTCGCCACCATGGAGAATCCCAGCAGCCACCACGGCATGCGTTGGCCGCTGAGGAAGAACTCGGAGAATCCACCCCGTGCCCGGCGAGCCGCCACCACGCCGATGCCGAGGTAGACGAGGAAGAAGGCGGCGACGATCAGCCAGTCGAGCGAGGTGAGTTTCATGCGGTGCGCTTCGGGAATGGGGACTTCCGTAGGCTAGGCGGACAGCACGCGGTTCGTCAGGCGTTGATTTTTCCCTCCGAGACAGAGCCTCTGCTTGCCATGCCCGAAGGCGGCAAGTAATCGTTTGCCGCTCAGAGTCGTTACATACACGCAATCCTTATGGCCAAAATCTGCTACCATCCCAGCGTCGAAG
>Ga0163144_10005157_pt1 | contig 29140 bp, 20 predicted proteins | sample OliLak19BULKMAT1_FD_123175 | JGI IMG/M metagenome (GOLD analysis project Ga0163144, IMG submission 123175) | Freshwater microbial mat bacterial communities from Lake Vanda, McMurdo Dry Valleys, Antarctica - Oligotrophic Lake LV.19.BULKMAT1 | ecosystem: Environmental > Aquatic > Freshwater >...
CGACAGAACCTGCGTCCGCGGCGTGGCGTGAGCCGCGTTGCGCACGTCGACGGCGAAATTGATCTGCCTCTTGAGCGGCCCCTGTTCCAGATCGTCGAGCAGAAACGCCGCCCAACTCCAGCCCGGCCCGGTCTCGACGCCGCCGCTCACGGTGGAGACATAACCCGGCGGCAACCGTTTCATGCGATCATGGAAACTGTGCATGGCGATGCCGATTTGCCTTAGATTGTTGCGGCATTGCGTCCGCGCCGCCGACTCGCGCACCTTCTGCACGGCCGGCACCAGCAAGGCAATCAAAATGGCGATGATAGCGATCACCACAAGGAGCTCGATCAAAGTGAACGCCCGGCGAAAACGAAGTCTTTGCATGGGATTCGACCATTTTTAGACCACGAATCAAAACGATACTAACAAAGTATAACGAACCGAGAAAAAAGTGAAACAAAATCTGACAAAAGTTGTATTACTTTATTGCAGCCTTATTTCCGCGAGCAATTCGTCGCGCCGGATCGTAGTAAAAGCAGCATTCCTACGAATGCGACGGCAGCGACTTGGTTGTTTACGCAACCCGTTCTTCTCCCGTATAACAATCGCGAGTGCCGTTTCTTCAAACCCCATCCGAGGTCGATTCATGCGAAAGACAGCTTGGGCCTGCCTGGCCCTGTTTTTCCTTGCCGTTCCGATCCAAGCTCAGGAAGGCGAAGCGCGTCTCTTGCGCTTCCCCACCATCCACGCCGATCAGGTCGCGTTCAGCTACGCCGGCAACTTGTACACGGCCTCGGCCAAGGGCGGCATCGCGCGCCGGCTCACCAGCCACGACGGCTACGAGAGCTTCGCCCACTTCTCCCCCGACGGGAAATGGCTCGCCTTCACAGGCCAATACGACGGCAATACCGAGGTCTACGTCATGCCCGCGGAGGGCGGCACTCCCCATCGCCTCACCTTCACCGCCACCCTCGGCCGCGACGAGATTAGCGACCGCATGGGCCCCAACAACATCGTCATGGGCTGGAAGAATAGCGACGAGATCGTCTTCCGCAGCCGTATTCGCGAACCGAATGACTTCATCGGCCAACTCTTCACCGTCAACAAAAAGGGCGGTCTGCCCCAGCAGATTCCCGTCCCCCGCGGCGGCTTCAACTCCTTCTCGCCCGACGGCACGAAGATGGTCTATAACCGCGTCTTCCGTGAATTCCGCACCTGGAAACGCTACCGCGGCGGCATGGCTGACGAGATTTGGCTCCACGACTTCGCCAAGAAAACCACTACGCAACTCACCGACAACCCCGCCGGCGACATCTTCCCCATGTGGCATGGCGACAAGGTCTACTTCATCTCCGATCGCGATGCCGGCAAACGCTTCAACCTCTATAGCCTCGATCTGAAGACCAAGGAAACCAAGCAATTCACCAATTTCAAGGATTGGGACATCAAGTTCCCCACCCTGGGCGATGACGCCATCGTCTTCGAATACGCGGGTTACATCTATCGCTTCGACCTCGCCACGCAAAAGGCGGAGAAGATCAACATCCGCATCCTCGAAGATTCCGTCGGCAGTCGTCCCTCTCTCAAGGACGTCAGCAAGAGCGTCAATGCCTACGAAATCTCGCCCGACGGCAAACGCGCCCTCTTCTCCGCGCGCGGCGACCTGTTCACCGTCCCGGTTAAGGACGGCCTGACGCGCAACCTCACCGAAACCTCCGGCGCCCACGACCGCAATCCCAAGTGGTCCCCCGACGGCAAGTGGATCGCCTACATTTCCGACGCCAGCGGCGAGGACGAGATCTGGATCACCGCCCCGGACGGCAGCGGCGAGCCGAAGCAACTCACCAAGGCCGGCGCACCATACAAGTACGCCTTCTCCTGGTCCCCCGACAGCAAGAAGATCATGTGGGCCGACAAGCAGATCCGCCTCTTCTACGTCGACGTCGAATCCAAAAAGGTCAAACAGGTCGAGAAGGGCAAGGCTTGGGAGATTCGCCAATATGTCTGGTCGCCCGACAGCAAATGGATCGCCTACGCCAAGCCCGAGGAAGACCGCATGCAAACGGTCTATCTCTATTCGTTGGAGAAAGACAAAGCGACAGCCGTGACCGATGGCTGGTACGATTCGTCGCAGCCGGAGTTTTCCGGCGACGGCAAGTTCCTTTTCTTTGTTTCCGAGCGCGACTTCACCCCGCAGTACAGCGCCACCGAATGGAACCATTCCTATTCCGACATGGCGCGGATCTACCTGATCTCCCTGGCCAAAGACACCCGCAGCCCCTTCTCGCCCAAGAACGATGAGGTTTCGGCCAAGGACGACGCCAAGGACAAGGACGATAAGAAAGACGACAAAAAGGACAAGAAAGACGCGGGCAAGAAAGAGGTCGAGGTGAAAGTCGACTTGGCCGGTATCGAGGAACGCATCCTGCAAATGCCAACCGCCGCCGGCAGCTACGCCGGGCTCTCCAGCGTCGGCAACACGCTCTACTATTTCCGCTCCACCAAGAGCGGCGGCGGTTCCTCTCTCTACCTTTTCGATCTCACCGCCAAGAAAGAAACCAGCCTCGGCAAGGTCAACGGCTACGAGATCTCCGCCGACCACAAGAAGATGCTGGTGGGCAAGGACGGCAACTATTACATCATCGATCTGCCCAAGGCGTCCATCTCCGTGAGCGACGCGCTCAACCTGAGCGGCCTGCAGGTCACCCTCGACCGCGAAGCCGAGTGGAAGCAAATCTTCCGCGAGTCCTGGCGGCAGATGCGCGACTTCTTCTACGACCCCGGCATGCACGGCGTCGATTGGAAGGGCATGCGCGACCGCTATGAGCCGCTCCTCAAGTACGTCAATCATCGTGCCGACTTGAGCTACATCATCGGCGAGATGATCAGCGAACTGAACGTCAGCCACGCCTACGTCGGCGGCGGCGACATGCCCAAAGTCACGCGCATCCAGACCGGCCTCCTCGGCGCCGAACTGGAACAGGACGCCAAAACCGGCTTCTACAAGATCGCTCGCATCTTAAAGGGCAACAACTGGGAGAAGAATCTCCGCAGCCCCTTGCGCGAACTGGGCGTCGACGTTGCCCCCGGCGAGTACATCGTCGCCGTCAACGGCAAGCCCACCGACAAGATGACCAATATCTTCGAGCACTTGGTCGGCACCGTCGGCAAGCAAGTCAAGCTCACTGTGAACAAAACGCCCAGCCTCAAAGGCGCTCGCGAAGTGACCGTCGTCCCCATCGCGGATGAGCAGCCTCTTTACTACTACGAATGGGTGCAGGGCAACATCCGCAAGGTCAACGAGGCGACCAAGGGCCAGGTCGGCTATCTGCATGTGCCCGATATGTTGGCGAATGGCCTCAACGAGTTCGCCAAACACTTTTACCCTCAACTTCGCAAGAAGGCGCTCATCATCGACGTCCGCGGCAATGGGGGCGGCAATGTCTCGCCCATGCTCATCGAACGCCTTCGCCGCGAGATCGCCATGATCGATATGTCGCGAGACACCTCGCCTCGCCCCGATCCTTTTGATATGCTCCTGGGGCCAAAGGTTTGCCTGATGAACGAGTTCTCGGCTTCGGACGGCGATTTGTTCCCGTATCGCTTCCGCCATTACAAGATGGGCAAGCTCGTCGGCAAGCGCAGCTGGGGCGGCGTCGTCGGCATTCGCGGGTCGCTGCCGTTCCTGGACGGCGGCACTCTCAACAAGCCCGAGTTCGCCAGCTATTCCCTCGACGGCGAGAAGTGGATCATCGAGGGCTACGGCGTCGATCCCGATATTGTTGTGGATAATGATCCCGCGCAAGAGTACGCTGGAAATGACCAGCAACTCAATCGGGCCATCGAAGTGATTATCGAAGAGTTGCGCGACCACGAGCGCAAGTTGCCGCCCCCGCCCGCGGTTCCGAAGCGTTAATGTTCGATAAATAATTTCCCGATTCTTCCGCCGCTTGCGGCTTAGCGTTCGCCTCGCCCGTTCAGAAATCAGGAAGTTATTTTCCGAGCGTCCCTTAGCGGCCTAGTTTCAAAACTGGAATTGTTTGGCGAGGATTCTCCCCCATGACGGATCGCGCCGCCGGGCTTTTCCTGGCGGCGCGCCGTTTCCTGGTTATTCCGCGAACCCCGCAATGAGCTACCCCCACCGTATTCGTCTGCGCGGCCCCTGGGTTTGTCAACCTCTGGAAGCCGACAGCATGGAACGCACACTCCCGCAGGACCGCGAGGTCGCCATGCCAGGCTGTCTGCGGCAGTTCGGCTTGCCCGGATTCAGCGGCGAAGTCTTGTTCCGACGCAACTTCGGCTACCCGGGCCGTATCGATTCCTGGGAACGGGTTTGGCTCACCTGCGACGATATCGCCGGCAAATCGGATATCTGCCTTAACGACAAAATGCTGGGCAAAGCCCAAACCGGCCGCTTTGCCCACGACGTCACCGACATCCTCAAGCCTCACAACAAGCTGGAAGTGTTCTTGCGCGCCGAATCCGATAGCGACGGCCTGCCCGGCGAAGTCGCCATGGAAGTCCGCGCCCTGGTTTACCTGGAGAATCTGCACGTCAAACGCGATCCCGAAGGGGCGATCCAGGTCAAGGGCAGCGTCGTCGGCTCGTGGCCGGAGTTGCTCGAAATCTACGCCATTCTCGATCGCCGCAACGTCCATTATCAAACGACGCTGGCCTCGACTTCGGGACAATCTTTCGCCTTCACCATCCCCGCCGATCAGGCCCAAGGCTCCCATTTGCGAATCGAACTGGTGAATCGCTCCCAAGTCTGGTACGTTTTCGAGTTGGATTTCTCCTCCGACGCCGCAACACCCATCCCAGGCGAGCCAGAAGCGTAAGCGCCTGGAGAATGTTTTTTTCGAGCCAGAAGCGTAAGCGCCTGGAGTCCCACTATCGCGAAATCTCGCATTCCGCAAATCCAAACAGAGGGGATTGTCGTCGTTGTACGGTGGTGCTCCCCCCTTCAGAAAGGTAGGTAGGCGATGACGTTATCGAGGATACGCGGCAGCTGCTGGTTGGCCGGTCTGGCCCTGGCAGCCTTCGGCGGCACGGCCAACGGCGCGTGTTGCTATTTCTCCGCAAAAAACGCGGACATCTTGCAGCCGGCCCAAAAGGTCTTCTTGACCTACGACCCGGCCGAAAAAGTCGAGACCTTCACCGTCCAGCCCAAGTTCGAAGGCAACGCCCTCGACTTCGGCATGGTCATTCCCACTCCCAGCCAGCCCAAGCTGCACGAGATGCCCAAGGAATTCTTCAAGCATTTGGCCATCTATTCGATTCTCAAGAAGCGCGAGTTCGCCGCAAGCAAGCTCCTGCCGCAACCGCGCTTCGGCGGCTTCGGCGGCGGCGGTTTCGGCGGCCCTCCCGGCATGCCCATGGCGGCGATGGACGCGGCCGGCGCGGATCCCAAAGCGGCGCCCCCGCCCGTGCGCGTCTTGGAAACCGGCGTCGTCGGCACCCTCGATTACAAAGTCCTGGAAGCCGACCGCGCCGACGCCCTCTTCCAATGGCTCAAGGACCACAAGTACCAGTTCGCCGGCGATGAAGCTACGCTCGACTTCTATGTCCAAAAGAAGTGGTTCTTCACCGTCATGAAGATCGACACCGCCGCGATGAAAAAGAACAAGGACGGCTCCTTCGCCGGCGAGGTCACGCCGACGCGCTTCCAGTTCACCAGCGACAAGTTTGTCTACCCGCTCAAGATCACGCAAATCTCCGTCAAGGATAAGACGGAAGCCCTCTTCTATGTCCAAGCCCCGCACAAGGTCGATCTGCCCGGCGACTGGACCTACCAGTACACCTGGCTGCCGATGCTCCAAGCCGCGACCGGCTGCACCCCCGGCGGAATCCAGGGCGGCGGCGAAGAGTGGGTCAAAAAGATCGGCGGACAAGTCCCGGTGTTGCTTAACCGCGCCCGCGAACTCGGCTTCAACTTCATCGCCGGCCAGCGTCCGACTCCGAACGCCAAGGGACACATCCCCACGACGATGGAATGGGCCCGCAAGCTGACCGCCGACGATGTCAAGATCCTCAAGGGCGAAGTTCCTTATAGTGAGAAGGTGCCCGACGTCGACGAAGGCTTCACCCAAGCCGACATGAAGGATCCCAAGCGCGCCCAAGCGATCATCAAGGTGATCCAGTCGCGCCTGGCGAAGGCCCAGAAAGAACGCCCCTTCGGTTTCGCCGTGCGCCATGTGCCCGCGGACGACATCAAAGGCCTCCAACAACTGGCCGGCCACATGCAGCAAGGTTTGTTCATCACCAAGTTCCGCAAGATCTTCGCGCGGGATGAGATGAACATCGACATCGAGCTCATCCCGGCCCGCCAAGGCGAACAGGAAGACACGAGCGAGTACCAGGAAATCCTGCCCACCTCGCCCCCGTGATCCCGAATTGGTTAGCACGACGCGCAAGCGAGTGAATTCACTCGCTTGCGCGTCGTGCTAACGAGATGACCTCAAGGAGCGTCGCCATGCCGACGCTCCTTTCGTTTTTGTACAATGATCGTTGCCCACCGACGGCTGTCGGTGGGCTTTGTGTTGGTTTTTTTTCGCTGACTCTACTCCCTTAGCCCCCAAATCCCATGGCGTTTGTCAAGGTTGAAACCTCTCTCGATTTCCCGGCCCAGGAACGCAAGATCCTCCAGTATTGGGACGAGATCGACGCCTTCACCCGGCTCGTCGCCAAGAATCGGGGCAAGCGGAAGTGGTCTTTTCTGGACGGCCCCATCACGGCCAACAACCCGATGGGCGTCCACCACGCCTGGGGCCGCACCTACAAGGACGCCTACCAACGCTACTTCGCCATGACGGGGCACGAGCTGCGCTATCAAAACGGCTTCGATTGCCAGGGCCTGTGGGTCGAGGTGGAAGTCGAGAAGGAGCTCGGCCTCAAGACCAAACGCGACATCGAGAATCTGGTCGAGGGCGACCGCTTCGGCTCGATCGACCGCTTCGTCCGCCTGTGCAAGGAACGCGTCAACAAGTTCGCCCGCATCCAGACCGACCAGTCGATCCGCCTGGGCTTCTGGATGAACTGGGACCGCGGCGACGCCGACTGGGCGAAGGCTCCCGACGAGCGCAAAAGCTACTTCACGATGTCCCAGGAGAATAACTACACGATCTGGTCGTTCCTCAAGAAGTGCTTCGGCCGAGGCCTGGTCTACAAGGGATACGACGCCATGCCCTGGTGCGGCCGCTGCGGCGTCGGCCTCTCGCAAATGGAAATGCACGAAGGCTACCAAATGGTCGCCCACCGCTCCGTCTTCGTCAAATTCCCTTTACGTGGTGCCGGTATCCTACCGGCACGAAACGACTGTGGTGCCGGTATCCTACCGGCACGAAACGATAATAGTCCTTCCGCCGACGCCACTGGCCGGTTGGAAACCGGCCCCACATTTCTCCTCGTCTGGACCACCACCCCCTGGACGCTCTCCAGCAACGTCGCCGCCGCCGTCCACCCCGAACTGACCTATCTCAAGGTGAAGCACAAGGACGAAGTCTACATCGTCGCCAAGGGCGCCTTCACCGTCCAACGCCTCGAAGAACAGTTCAAGCGCAAGGAATGGGTCGACGGCGTGCCCAAGCTCAAGACGCTCGAACAGCACTTCAAGGAAAAGGGCGGCTACGAAATCGTCGGCGAAGTGAAGGGCCAAGATCTCGTCGGCCTGCACTACGACGGCCCCTTCGACGAATTCGACGCCCAAAACCATCCCGCGGGCTACCCGGCCGACATCGCCGAGGTCGTTCTGGCGCAGAATTGGGGCCCCAACGAATCCGCGAAGAAGATCCACCGCGTCGTGCCCTGGACGATGGTCGGCGAATCCGAAGGCACCGGCATCGTCCACATCGCCCCCGGTTGCGGCAAGGAAGACTTTCAGCTAGGCAAGGAGCAAGGCCTCGTGCCCGTCGCCCCTCTGGACGACGGCGGCGTCTTCCTGCCCGGCTTTGGCGACTTGAGCGGCAAGGCCGTCTCGGATAACGCCACCACCGACTGGATCCTCGCCAACCTCCAAGAAAAGGGCCTGCTCTTCGCCGTCGAAAAATATCCGCACAACTATCCCCATTGCTGGCGCTGCAAGACGGAGCTTCTCTTCCGGCTGGTCGACGAGTGGTTCATCAACATGAAGTGGCGCGACGAGATCGTCCGCGCCGTCGAGGAGCCGGACGTGCGCTTCGTCCCCGAGTCGATCGGCGGCAAGGCGCGCGAGTTGGATTGGCTGAAGAATATGGGCGATTGGATGATCTCCAAGAAACGCTTTTGGGGACTGGCCCTGCCCATCTGGGTCGATGAGAAATCAGGCGACTTTGAAGTCATCGGCAGCCGAGAGGAACTGAAGGAACGAGCCGTCGAAGGCTGGGACCAATTCGAGGGCAATCCGCCGCATCGCCCCTGGATCGACCTCATCAAGATCCGCAATCCCAAGACCGGCAACTTAATGTCGCGCATCCCCGACGTCGGCAATCCCTGGCTTGACGCCGGCATCGTCCCCTTCTCCACCATGGGTTACAACTCCCAGCGCGAGACGTGGGAGAAATGGTTCCCGGCCGACTTCATCACGGAGAGCTTCCCAGGCCAATTCCGCAACTGGTTTTACGCCATCCTCGCCATGAGCACGATGATGGCCGGCAAGGCGCCGTTCAAGGTGCTCCTGGGCCACGGCCTGGTCCGCGATCAAAACGGCGAGGAGATGCACAAATCCAAAGGCAACGCCATCCCGTTCGACGGCGCCGCCGACACCGGTTACGACCTCTTCCACGCCCGCGATCCCAAGCTCACGCCCGAAAAGCAGGCCGCCCGCGATCTGCCCACGGGCTGGAAGTCGCTGCGCGAAGGCCCGGCGCGCATCGAGAATCGCGAGTTCACCGCTCTGTATGGCGTGGGCTATCCCCCCATGGGCGCCGACCTCATGCGCTGGCTCTACGCCCGGCAAAACCCCGCTTCCAACATCAACTTCGGTCCCGGCCCGGCCGAGGAGATCAGAAGTAAATTCATCCTCAAACTCTGGAACACCTACGCCTTCTTCAGCAACTACGCCCGCCTCGACGACTTCGATCCGAACGCGCCGCAAGTGTCCATGAAGGATCGGCCCGACATCGACCGCTGGATTCTCTCGGACTTGCAACTCCTCGTCCAAAAGGCGCGGGCGTCGTTCGAGAGCTTCCACATGATGGCGTTTTGTTTGGCGTGCGAGCAATACGTCGACGACAAACTGAGCAACTGGTATGTCCGCCGCAATCGCCGTCGCTTCTGGAAGAGCGACAAGGGCAGCGACAAGACCGCAGCGTATCAAACACTTTACCAGGTGCTATTGACGTTGACGAAGCTGTGCGCCCCGATCATCCCCTTCCTCACCGAGACGATGTATCAGAACCTCACCAGAATCGAAGCGCGAGCTTCGGGAGCCTCGTCCGTCCATCACGTCGATTATCCGGAAGCCGACGCTTCTCTCATCGACGAACAACTCTCGCAAGACATGGACGCGCTCCTGGGCCTCGTCTCTCTTGGCTCGGCCGCCCGTAACATCGTCAAAATCAAGGTCCGCCAACCCCTCGCCGAACTCAAGGTCCAACCGGGCAGCGACGCGGACCGCCGGGCCATCGAGCGCTTCGCCGACCAGATTTGCGAGGAACTGAACCTCAAGAAAGCGTCGGTGCATGATCCCGCCAAAGGCACGCTGCTCACGTTCGACGTGAAGCTCAACCCCAAAAACGCCGGCCCCAAATTCGGCAATCGCTTGAAGGAGGTGCAAGCCGCCCTCGCCAAGCTCGACCCCGCCCACGTCGCTGAGCGCGTCCAAGCCGGACAAGGCGTCGAACTGCGCCTGGGCGACGAATCCATCACGCTCGATCCGCCCGATCTTTATGTGTCGCCGAAGGTGGAGGCCCACTTCGCCGGCCTCGCCGAGAAGGGCACGCTGCTCTTACTCGACGCTCGCATCACGCCGGAACTGGCCAAGGAAGGGATGGCCCGCGAGGTGATTCGTTACGTCCAGCAATCCCGCAAGGACGCCGACCTCAACATGGAGGATCGCATCGCCTTGCACTTAAGCGCGGACGGGAACCTCGCCGAGGCGATCCAGGCGCACCGCGACTACATCGCGAACGAAACGCTGGTGAGCAAATGGGCCGATGCGCCTTTGGGCGAGGGAGCGTATGGGGCGAAGGTGAAGATCGAGGGGCAGGAGATGGGGATTGAGTTGCGAAAGGAATAACCCCATTCACGATGGGACCGCATCCGGCGGGAGTTGTTGGGGCCAACAACCTTCAACCCATCTCGCTCTCTTTTTGAGTATCCGCGCTCGTTTGACGGAGATGTCGAAGCAGATAAGCACATGCCCGGGAGGCGGTTCGTCCCGACACACGATCACGCCGCCGAGAACCTCGCGAAAATCATCGATTGACAGGGCGACCAAACCGAAGCCGCGAGATTCAAGGCCGTCCAATGCCTCTTTCGGCGTGACATCCGCCGCGAGCGAAACGGAGAGTTCCCGCGTCTTTTCATCGCGAAAATTGGGCGACGACGGCACGGGAACCCCTTCATTGGTCCATGTTACGGCGCTTGCCCAGGGCGGAATGCGCCGGTATACGACACCGGAAAGGAGTGGGTCGTCTTGACGTGGCATTTGGGCTGGTAGGGGGGAAAGTTGTTTAGGCGCGATCTTCCATCAACCACTGCGTCAGATTCTCCAATTCGCCTATCGGATCCTCCTCCTGTCGGCCTTCTTCCATGTTGCCGTCCGGAGATTCTTTCACGAATTCAATTGCGTCGTTTTTGAATTCAACCTCCAACTCGCCGCCGCGTCCGCGCCACTCCATATATACGTGGCCGCCGGAACCGAGAGTTACATTCGGAATTGGAAGTTCTTGCGTGTCGAGACGGCGAAGCGCCGCAATCGCGAGGTCTTTCGAGCTTTGCTCCAAGGGGTTCCCGCCGTACGAATTCCAATCTTGGCGCAGTCGGCCGAGCGCCTCCAGACGCCTCGTCGCTTCAATCACCCAAACGGCGGTATCGCAATCAATTATCAGCGTGTCGGCGGAAACCGATCCTGGACTGCTAAAGCGTCCGTTCCCAAGACGAAAAGTAACTTGCGGAGATCGCTCCGTAGACAAGAAACTCGTGATGCCCAAGTCAACAAGGTCGCGTCTCATGTTTCCTTTTTCCCCCATGATGCGTGCATGGTCGGGCTGGTAATCTCTTCGAAGCGTTCCAAAATCTTCTCGTGGGCCAGGTCGAACCAATCGAAAACCTGTTGGAGTCCGGCTTCAGACGGGGTGCCCCTGGCTGTCATCGTCAGAACGTGAACCAGTTTCATGTCTCGGCCCCGGAATGCCGGATTCACGCTGATATGAAGTCGACCGCGGTTTTCAGGCAACTTCACGCGCATCGCGAACTCAATCGTCTCCATGTCGCGAAAGGAACCGGTCTCCAAATTGGAACGGAACGGAGAAAACACGTTGGCAAGGTCTACTTCGTCGCCCTGTTCCGCCCATTCAACGTGATTCACATAGGTCAGTTCACATTGATTGATAGCGACCGCGCCAATGTCCTCAACTTCCGTGAACCGCATAAACCCATCCAGTTCGCCGCGAAAGTCGCGGATGAGATTGACATACCTGGGATATTCTTCCATGGCGGCGCTGCGACGCCAGTTTCTTAGGAAATGATCCGATTGCAGTTGAAGCAAGGTTGATCCGGTGGAATCCAGATACCAGCATCTGGGCAGCGGAAGCTTCTCGAAACGGATGGTACTCTTGGCCGGCCTTTTCTCCGCTATTTCCAGAACGTGTGCCAGCGGCGTTTCATCCTCGGTCAGGGGATAACGGTCTCGGATCAACGACCAAAAAAGGCCGAAGTGCGAGATGCGAAAACCCTTCAGAGGCGCAAACTGAACCCCGATTACCATTTCCTCCAGAGGAGGGTTTTCGAAAACCGGCAGCTTGTTCGACATAGGAGGTCGCGTGAAACGAAAAACCAAATTCCGGAAGCGAGAGGATTCCCATTCATTCTAGGGAACATGCCAACCAATCGCTACCATTGGGGCAGCGCTGGCATCGACGGCATAACCTCCTCGTGGTCATCCGGACAATTGCGAAGACGTCTCTGGCCAGAATTCACTTCCCTCACTTACGCCGCGGCCTTCGACACCCCCAACTTCCGCGCCTCCCCCAGCGCCTCGCGGATGCGGGCGAACGGTTCGGCCGTATCGAGCGGTCCCAGCTTCTCGAGGATCGCCTGGATCGCCCCCACGTCGCGCGGGTATTGCGAATGGCAGTATAAACGCTCGCGCACGGAGAGATAATCGGAAGTCTTGACCGGTTCGCCGTCGACGTTCTCGCCTCGCGCCGCCGGGTCGAGGGTCAGCGCGAGGGGGATTTCGATTTTGAGCCGCAGCACCATGACCGACGGCGTGTCGGTGACGACGAGTTGCACCGGCGTGCCTGTCTTATCGAGCAGGGTCTTGCCGATCAGGTCGCCGCAGAGGTAGCATTCGAGGCTGTCGCCGTACAGGATTTGGTGAACGCGTTGCGGTTGCACCGCGCTGGTAAGTCGGAATTCAAGAGGCTTCCCCCAGGTGTTGGTGACCAGATATCCGCCCAGGTAGCCGGCAGGCTCGCGGATGACGGTCAGAAAGCCAATGTTGTTGGGAATGGTAGGCGCCAGGTTGGCAGACATTGTCCGTAGTTCCCCCTTTGCCCAAACTAGGTTGCGAATCGTGGATCGCCAAATGACCCATCTTCCTCATCATCGAGGTTGACCATGCGGCATAGTACAATTCGGACCATGGGCGAAGGGAACTTTACTCTTGCCCCCGAATTGAACAGGCTTCCCAATTTCGCGCGCCCGGAGGAAGTCCACAAGACCGAGATTGCCCCTGGATTGACCAAATTGCCTCGCTTGCCCCCTTCCCCGTTTCGCGCTCGCGCCGCCCCCGCGTCGACGGCGTTCCTCTCAGTCGTCAAGAATGGCCCATGCGAGCGTTCACACCCTCGTTCTGCTATGGAAGCCTCCGCGATTTCGCAATACATTGACCTTTCAAGGATGTACTTCTTTCCTCCCCAACGGACCTTTCCTGCGAGTCGATTGATGCCTACCGAGACAGACGTTCCCGTCAAACTTTCCCCCGTTGAGGCGATCAAGGACAATAGCCGGCAACTCCGAGGCACCATCGCCGAGGAGTTGGCCCAAGACTCCGACCATTTCAACGAGCAGAACAAGCAACTGATCAAGTTTCACGGCTCTTACCAACAGGACGACCGCGACGAGCGCAAAAATCGGAGCAAGGAAGGCGTCGGCAAGTACTACATCTTCATGGTCCGCTGCAAGATGCCCGGCGGGAAGATGACCGCCGCCCAGTACCTCGCCATCGACGACCTCGCCTCCAAGTACGCCAACGACACCATCCGCCTCACTTCCCGGCAAGGCATCCAGTTCCACGGCGTCTTGAAGAGCAACCTCAAAGCGACTATCGCGGGCATCAACGAATGCCTCATGAGCACCCTGGGCGCGTGCGGCGACGTCGAACGCAACGTCATGGCCCCCCCTGCCCCGTTTGCTAATCCCGTTTATCGTCAGTTGCAGGAATACGCCGACGCCATCGCTCAACATCTCGCGCCCCGCAGCGGCGCCTATCACGAAATTTGGCTCAACGGCAAGGCTGTCGAAACCGCGTCGGGCGTGACGGTTCACCCTTCCGGAACGAACGGCGACGGCCAAGTCGGCGAAGAGCCGATCTACGGCAAGGTTTACCTCCCGCGCAAGTTCAAAACGGGACTCGCCCTGGCGGACGACAATCTCACCGACGTCTACGCCCAAGACCTCGGCTTCCTCGCCGACGTACACAACAACCAAATCGCCGGCTTCGACGTCCTGGTCGGCGGCGGCATGGGCATGACGCACGGCAACGCCAACACCTTTCCGTACACCGGCAAACACATCTGCCACATCCAACCCGACCAAGTCGTGCAGGCAGCCGAGGCGGTCATCAAACTCTTCCGCGACCACGGCAACCGCGGCGATCGCAAGCGTGCCCGCATCAAATACGTCGTCGAAAGCTGGGGCGTCGACAAGTTTCGGGAAGTCCTCGCGACCTATCTGCCCTTCCCTTTGGTGTTGCCCAAAGACATCGAGGTGAAGAAGTTTCCCCTTTGGCTCGGCTGGCATGCCCAGGGCGACGGCAAGTATTTTTATGGCGTCAGCGTCGAGAACGGCCGCATCCGCGACGTCGGCGACCAAAAACAGCGCCTGGCCTTGCGCACGCTGGTACAGAAGCTACGGCCCAACATCCGCATCACGCCGATGCAGGATATTCTCCTGTGCGATCTGCCCGAAAGCGCCAAGGCCGAGATCGAGGCCCTCCTCACCGAGCACGGCGTCACCTTGCCGGGGCGTGTGTCTCTGCCGCGCCAACATAGCATGGCCTGTCCCGCGATTCCCACCTGCCCGTTGGCGATTTCGGAAGCCGAACGCACGTTGCCGCACATCATCGACGAACTCGACGCGGAGTTGACGAAGCTCGCGCTCGACAAGGAGACGATCAGCGTCCGCATGACCGGTTGCCCCAACGGCTGCGTGCGGCCTTATCAGAGCGACATCGGCATCGTCGGCCGGTCCGGCGACAAGTACACGCTCTTCTTGGGCGGCAATGTGTTGGGAACTCGGCTCAATTTCCAGTTCAAGGATCTCGTGCCGCAACAGGACATCGTGCCGACGCTGCGACCCGTTTTGACCGCCTACAAAAATCAACGCGCCGTCGGCGAGGGTTTCGGCGATTTCTGCCACCGCCTCGGGTTGGAAGGTTTGACTCAATTCGCATCTTGATTCGAAGGGACACCATGAGCGGAGAACTCACCTCGCAGGAAGTCGCCCGATATAGTCGACACCTCATCATGCCCGAAGTCGGTATGGACGGGCAGAAAAAACTCAAGGCCAGCAGCGTGCTGCTCATCGGCGCCGGGGGCCTCGGTTCGCCGCTCGCGCTGTATCTTGCCGCGGCCGGCGTCGGTCGCATCGGCCTGGTCGATTTCGATGTGGTCGACTTCTCCAACCTCCAGCGCCAAATCCTGCACGGCACGCCGGACGTCGGCAGATCCAAGCTGCAATCCGCCAAGGACAAGCTGACGGCCATCAATCCGGAGGTGCGCGTCGATCTTTACGAGACGCACATCACCTCCGCCAACGCGCTCGAGATACTGGGACCGTATGACATCGTCATCGACGGCACGGACAATTTTCCCACGCGCTATCTCGTCAACGACGCTTGCGTGCTGCTTAAGAAACCGAACGTCTATGGCAGCATCTTCCGCTTCGACGGCCAGGCTTCGGTGTTTCATCCGCCGCAGGGCCCGTGCTATCGCTGCCTCTATCCGGAACCGCCGCCGCCGGGCGAAGTGCCTTCCTGTGCGGAAGGCGGTGTGCTCGGCATTTTGCCGGGACTCGTCGGCTGCATCCAGGCGACGGAAGCCGTCAAACTCATCATCGGCAAAGGAACGCCGCTCATCGGCCGACTGCTGCTCTATGACGCCCTGGAGATGACGTTTCAGGAATTCAAAGTGCGGCGCAATCCGCGCTGCCCGATGTGCGGCGACAAGCCGACGATCACCCAACTTATCGACTACGAGCAATTCTGCGGCCTACGCGGCCAGGAGACGAAACCCGTGCCCACTCCCGCGTCGGAAGAGATCACCGTGGATGAACTGCAAGTCCTTCTCTTGTCCGCGGCGAAGCCGATCGTTTTGGACGTGCGCAATCCGGAGGAGGCGCAAATATGTTGCATCCCGGGCACGACGCTGCTGCCGCTGCCCGAGTTGCCGCAACGCTTCCGCGAGTTGGACAAGGACCGAGAGTATCTCGTCCATTGCAAAAGCGGCATGCGCAGCGCCAAGGCGATCGCGTTCCTCAAGCAACAGGGCTTCACGAAACTGCGCAACGTCAAAGGCGGCATCCTGGCATGGGCCGAACGCATCGACGCGTCGATGCCGCGGTATTGAGCGCCGTGTTAGCACGACGCGCAAGCGAGTGGATTCACTCGCTTGCGCGTCGTGCTAACACACGTCGCGGCCAATAGCGATACGCCAGCGCCGTCAAGATCACGCCGCCGCCGACAAACGTCCACACGTCCGGCATCTCCGTCTTGGGGGAGACCAGATATGCCCAGATCGGATTCAAGATCGGCTCCAGGAGCATGATGGTGCCGGCTTCTTGCGGTTCGACGACGCGCAAGCCGCGGGCCACGAGCCAATAGGCCAGCGCCATCTGCACGGACCCATAAAGAAACAAGACGACGAATTGCGCGAGGGTGGGCGGGCGCAAGAACAGTAAGAGCGGCACCAAGACCAGGCCGCTGAGCAGATGATTCCAGATCGTCAGCCAGCGCGACGACACGTCGCGCAAGACGCGCAGGCAGATCAACACGCCCGCATACGTTAACCCGCTCACCAACCCAATAGTAACGACGAGCAATTCCCCTTGCGTCCAGCCGCCGACGATGATGATCGAAATCCCCGTCAAACCGATGACCAAGCTGATCGTGTTGCGTCGATTGGCCGACTCGCCCAACAGGAAAATGCTTGCCAGATAAAGCCACAAGGGGGCGGAGTATTGCAACAAGATGGCGTTGGCGGACGTGCCCAGCGCCATCGCCGAGATGAACGTGGCATTCATGGCCGCGAAGAAAATCGCCATGAGCCACATGAGGGGGCGCACTTTGATTTCTCGCTTGCGCAATAAGGGCAGCATGGCGATGCCCGCGAACAAGGCGCGATAGCAGGCGATCTGAACGGGAAAGGGGTAGCCGGCGTATTCGAGAGGGTCGAGCGCGGGCTCGTTCAACCCGAAGAACGTGTCCTGGGTGAGCACCTTGGCGAACGCGCCGCCCAAACTCCACAGCGCCGCCGCCGCCAAAATGCAGACGCGCCCCTGCGCGACCGAAGGAAGTCCATCATTCGCAGTCGCCGTCATTGGCATAGGCAAGTTTGAACGTAATATTTAATGCTCTTCCACTGCTGACTTCGTTGAGATTGGACGAGAGTAAAATTCAATCCGAACGGACTTCCCTACGGCGTCCGCAATTCGCTTAAGCAGAGCAAGTGAATGGCCGTCGTAATCGGCATCCTCGATTCGAGAGATGACCGATTGATGTGTACCTATACGCTCTGCAAGAGCTTTTTGAGTAAGCTTCGCTTCCATCCTTAAGTCGTACACCTTTTGCGCCACGTCGGCATTGAACGATTCCCTGTCGACCGCCTCGGCGAGGTCGGGATCCGCGTCGATTTTCGCTCGAAGCAAATCCGCAAAATTTCTTGTAGCCATCTCTTTACTCCTCCCACTCTGCGGTGTAAGTGTCTAAATCACTCTCTACTAGCTTTTTCCTTCGCAAAGCGGTGTCGATCTCAGCAGGGGGAATTTTGGCCTCTTTCGTAAATCCATGAGAAAGGCACACAATGTTCGATCCGCAAAAAAAATACAAGATCCGATAATTCACAGTGCCCGCCTTTGCGCGCAACTCGCGAATACCATCGCGCAGCGCGTCCGCATGCGGGCGGCGCAACTCGCTCCCAAGACTTTCAAGCATTTGGATTCGTTGGACGCATTTGGCAAAGGCTTGCGGATCTTGCCTTTCTAGGTCGGCAAGCCACTCAGCGAGCGGGGGCGACGAATCGGGTTCGCGAAACAATCGTAAGACGGTGTGGGGCATAATCCCGAAAGTGAATTATGTATTTCTTGTCGGCAACTGTCAATGGCTTCATGACAAAATTGCGATTTCGTGGGTTCGGCTAGATGAACAAAATACTAACCTATCACCCGTCTTGGTGTAATGGAAAACTATTAAAAAACGGTCGGCAAGCGGCCCCACCTGTCGAATTTGACCGCCCCCTTCCTGCTCCAGGTTCAAGGACACCCGTCTAAAACAAAAAACCTTGGAAATCCCAGGGTTTTCGACCGCAATTCCTTTTGTATACAATGTCCCCTCAAGACTATCCAAGGGGGAGAAGAATCGTGTACAAGCTTCCGATCTCGAAGATGGCCGGCGCCGTGCAGCCGTCCGCGACGCTCGCCGCCGGCGCCAAGGCCCGGCAACTGAAGGCCGAGGGCAAAACCGTTTACGACTTCAGCCTGGGCGAACCCGACTTCCTCACGCCCGAACACATCTGCAAGGCGGCCACCCAGGCAATGCTCGACGGCCACACGCATTACACCCCCGCGCCGGGCATCGCGGAGTTGCGTGCGTCCATCGCGAAATTCTACCAGAATACCTACGGCCTGGAAGTGACGGCCGATCAGGTGATCGTCTCCAATGGCGCCAAACATTCGCTCCATAATACGCTCGCCTCCATCGTCGGGCCCGGCGACGAGGTCATCATCCCCACGCCCTATTGGGTCAGCTACAGCGATCTGGTGCAGATGACCGGCGCCTCCTTCGTGCTGGTGCCCACGACGGAGAAGAGCAACTTCAAGATGAACCCGGAGCAACTGGCGAAGGCGATCACGCCGCGCAGCCGGCTTGTCATGCTCAATTCCCCATCGAATCCCACGGGGTCGGTCTACACGCGCGCGGAACTGGAAGCCCTCGCCGACGTCGTCATGCAGCATGACCTGGGCGTCATCAGCGACGAGATCTATGAAAAACTCGTTTATGGCGACGCCAAGGCGACCTGCTTCGCCACGCTCCGCCCCGGCCTCGCCGAGCGCACCATCACCATCAGCGGCGTCTCCAAAAGTTACGCCATGACCGGCTGGCGCATGGGCTGGGCGGTCGGCCCCTTGCATATCGTCAAGGCGATGGGCAACGTGCAGAGCCAGGAAACCAGCAACCCGTCGAGCATCAGCCAGTACGCGACCATCGCCGCGTTGGAAGGCGAGCAACAATGCGTCGAGGACATGCGTAAAGAATTCCAGGCGCGGCGCGATCTGATTTACCAACGCCTCAACGAAGTTCCGGGCCTGCGCTGTCCCTTTCCCGAGGGGGCGTTCTACGCGTTCTTCAACGTCGAAGGAACCTACGGCAAAACCATCGCCGGCCGGACGATTACCGACTCGGCTTCCTTTTGCGCCGCCGCCCTGGAAACCGCGAACGTCAATCTCGTACAAGGGTCGGCATTCGGCAGTGAAGGGTACGCCCGCCTGTCCTTCGCCACCAGCCGCGAGATGATCAACAAGGGCATCGACCGTCTTGCGGAGATGTTGAAGTAGCCCAATTCTCGAAATGCGAGGAGCGTAGCGTGGCCATACTGCTACTAAACGAAGACGAAGTTCGCCAACTCTTGACGATGGACATGGCCTTGGCGGCGGTGGCGGAAGCGTTGCGCTGCCACGCGCTCGACGAAGCCGTGAACATCCCGCGGGCCCGGTCCCAGACCGACCACGCGATGTTGCATGTATTGTCGGGGGCGGCGAAGACCCTCGGCGTCATGGGCTACAAGGCATACGCCACGACGCGCAAAGGGGCGAACTTTCACGTAGGCCTTTTTGACGGCCGCACTGGGGCGCTCACCGCGCTATTACAAGCCGACTACCTGGGCCAAGTGCGCACCGGGGCGGCCAGCGGGGTCGCCACGCAATACATGGCCAGACCGGAGTCGCAGGAAGTGGGCATCTTCGGCAGCGGCAAACAAGCCCGCACGCAAGTCGAGGCGATCTGCAAAGTCCGCAAAATTCGCCGCGTGCAGGTCTTCAGCCCCAGCGAAGAGCGTCGTCGCGCTTTTGCGCAGGAAATGTCCGACAGATGCCAGGTGGATGTCGAACCCGTGCCTCGCCCCGAGATGGCGGCCCAGGACAAGGACATCGTCATCACCGCGACCAGCAGTCGCGAACCCGTCCTTTCCGGCGATTGGCTTTCGGAGGGGACGCACCTTAACGTCATCGGTTCCAACTTTCTGGGAAAAGCCGAGGTCGACGTGGTCGCGGTGCGGCGTTGTTCGAGTATCATCGTCGACAGCAAAGATCAAGCGCGCCTTGAAGCGGGCGACTTGATGCAGGCTCTAGAGGACGGCGCGATTCATTGGAGCGACGTGCATGAATTGGGTCAAGTAATCGTCGGCCGCTACCCCGGCCGAGTGCATCCCGAAGACGTGACGATGTTCAAATCGCTGGGGATCGCCCTGGAAGACATCGCGGTGGCGGCGCGCGTCGTGAAGAAGGCGCAGGAGAAAGGCGTCGGCAAACTCGTGGAATGGTAGCGCCGCCTACCAGACCCGGTGCGCAAGCACCGGGAGAGTAGACTTTGCCGTCCGCGGCGCGCCGCCTCAATTCACGCCGTGCATCATCTTCACGATCACCCGCACAAGTATCAGCAAGGCCAGTGCCGCTCCTCCCACGACCGCGGCGGAGAGCAGGAAGAACTGAATGGGCGGAATCGTCCCCCAGATCTCGCCCAGAAGGCCGGCGGCGAAATTGCCGAAGGAGCTGGTGAGCAGCCAAACGCCCATGAGCATGGTGGCGAACTTGGCCGGCGCGAGCTTGGACACCATGGACAGTCCCACCGGCGACAGACACAACTCGCCGAGCGTGGCCAGGATATAGCTCCAAAACAGCCACCACGAGGTCACACGCAATTTCGTCGAGCCGACGAAGAGGCGGTGAATGGAATCGCGGAACTCCGGTTGCCCCGCCGCGACCAGCAAGCCCTTCGATTCCTTTTCCGCAAGGGGCTGATAGGCGACCAGCGTCTGATCCGCCTTGTTGAACTGCACCACCGACTTCTTAAGCCCGGCATACTTCATGTCGAATCCGGGCGGCGGAAGGAATTTCACCGAGACGGACTTCACGTCCTTGCCGTTGATGTCCTGCGACTTCTTCACCAATTCCTTGATCGCCTCCTGAACGCGCGTCAGGACGGTCTGTTCGATGAGGTTGTCGCGTTCATTCTCCGGCAGAACGCCGCGCAGCGTGAGTTCGTTCGCGGAGGCGTCGTACGTCAAGCGGCCTGCCTGAAACAGGTGCGTCTTGCCGTCGGCGATGTACGTCAGCTGCTTTTCCGCATTGACTTGAATGCCTTCCGGCAGCTTTGGCTCGGTCAACTTTTGAGTAGTGACTTGGTTCTCCTCGCGGGCGGCTTCCATCATGATGACCATCGAGGCGCTCATGAAAACAAGGCCCAGCGTCATCTTCATGGGAATGGAAGGCTGATAGCCGCGCCGGTCCAGCGTGATCCACAGCCAGGCGAAGAGCGGCGCCAAGATGAAGATGGCCAGGGCGTTGATCGACTGGAACCAGGCGGTGGGGACGGGGTTAAACGAACTCTCAAACCACTCTCCCCACGTCTGTGTCGGTTCGTCGGATTCCTTGAGAGTGACCATGTTGCGGAACAAGTCGACAAAACGCTCGACCACGCCGGGCTGAGCAACGCCGTCCTTCTTTTCCTGTTCGGTCTTGGGCTTGTCCTCGATCACCTCGGGACTGACCTGCGGTTCCGTCGCTTCCTTGGAGAGAAAGCGATCCGTATGCTGATCGGCCCAGATGTTGAGGACGTTGCCCGCCTGTTCAAAGGCCGCCCAAAAGAACATGACGAAAATTCCCAAAAGCAAAATGACGAGTACGCGATCCCGAACGGCGCCTTGCACGCGCGCGCAGACATAGGCCACCAAGGCAAGGCAGGCGCCGCCGATCGCGACCATGAGAGCGTCGAAGACACTCCACTCCTGCACGAAGAAAAAGAACGGCGCCAGCACGAACGAGAGAATCGCCAAAGCGAAAAGGAAACCGGGCACGAGTCCGGAAAGCTTGCCCAATACGGACGGCGTTTTTCCCGCGGCGGCTTCGGTAATTGCCTCGGACTTTTCGCCAGGCTGCTTTACCTTTTCCTCGGCGACCGCATCATGCGGCAGTTCACGGACAAGAGGTTGGCCCACCAAGTAAATAACCATGCCGAGAACCATGCCGATGCCTGCCATCGTGAAGCCGGAGTGAAACCCTCCCACGGTTTTTTCCGCGAGCCAGCCGCAGATCAGGGGCGAAAGAAACGCGCCCAGGTTGATGCCCATGTAGAAAATGGTGTAAGCGCCGTCGCGTCTGCCGTCATTGGCGGGATAAAGCCGACCGACCTGGACCGACATGTTGGGCTTGAAGAAACCGTTGCCGATGATGAGGAATATCAGCGCGGACAGAAATATGGGATATTCTTCGAACGCCATCAAGAAATGGCCGATCGACATGAGGGCGGCCCCGATGATGACCGCCAAGCGATTGCCCAGCCAACGATCCGCGAGGTATCCGCCCAGGATGGGCGTGACGTATACGAGGCTGGTGTAGATCTTGTAAATCTCCGACGCTTCCTTCTGCGACCAACGGAGATAATTGAGCATGTACAACATCAACAGGGCGCGCATGCCGTAGTAGCTGAACCGTTCCCACATTTCCGTGAAGAACAAAACGAACAACCCAGGCGGATGTCCGAGAAACGTGCGCTGCTTCGGTGCGGGTGTCGGCGACGCGGTTGCCATTTTTTAGTTCCCTATCAGCCTGTTGAGGAGAGGGGAAGGCGCCTCACGGCGTGCGAGTTTGTTTACGATTATTGACGTTCGCTCGAAGGTAGTCCGCCGTTTCGACGGCGCGTCAAGTCTTGAAAGAGGGACTTCACCCGACCGATTCGTGCAATAATCCCAAGAAGGATTCTAACAGCCTAGTAAGCGGGGGAAAGAAACACAACGGCGTTCTCGGGGTTTTTGCCCCGCCCGAACGACGCGGCGTGTATGATGACCCTGGAATCAACTTGCCCGCTCCCTTTCTTCTCGAGGCGGATCCATGCATTTTCTCTCCCGATCGGCTTGCCTTGTCCTGGCCATTCTGTTTCTCTCCTGTGCCGATCCCGTCGCCCGCGGCGGCGACGCCAAGGATAAGAGTAAAGAAAAAGGCAAACCTAAATACACCAACCGCCTCGCCAAGGAAGCCAGCCCCTATCTTCTCTTGCACGCCCACAATCCCACCGACTGGTATGCCTGGGGACCCGAAGCGTTCGCCAAGGCCAAGAAGGAAAACAAGCTCATCTTCCTCTCAATCGGCTACAGTTCCTGTTTCTGGTGCCATGTCATGGAGCGCGAGAGCTTCAATCACGAAGAGGTCGCCAAAATTCTCAACGCCCGTTTCGTCTGCATCAAGGTGGATCGCGAGGAACGGCCCGACATCGACCAAATCTACATGACGGCCCTCAACAGCATGGGGCAGAACGGCGGCTGGCCTTTATCGATGTTTCTGCTGCCCGACGGCAAACCGATCGTGGGCGGCACCTACTTCCCACGTGAAGATCGCATGCTCGAAGGCAAGACGAGACCGGGCTTCAAATCGCTTTGCAATATCGTCGCCGACGCCTGGAAGGACTCCCCCGAAGCCATCGAGAAGCAGGCCGAGAAACTCTCCGAGGCAACCATCGCCAATCTCAACGCCAACCGCTTCGGCGTCGCCATCGTCAACCTCGATCACAAGCTGCTCGATGCCGCCATCGAGGAATTGCAAGCCGAGTTCGATCCGGAATACGGCGGCTTCGGCAACGCGACCCGCATGTTTCGCGGCCCCAAGTTCCCCCTGCCGTCCCGCATCGCCTTCGCCTTGAGCCAAGGCCAACGCCTTAAAGACAAGAAGCTGATCGGGATGGCCACAAAAACCCTCGAGCAGATGGCGCTGGGCGGCATCTACGACCATCTCGGCGGCGGCTTCCACCGCTACAGCACCGAACGGACCTGGACGGTCCCGCACTTTGAGAAGATGCTCTACGACAACGCGCAACTCGTCGAGGTCTATTCCCACGCCTACACCGCGACGGGTAATCCGCTGTTCAAACGCATTGTCGACGAGACGTTGGCGTATGTGCGGCGTGAGATGATGTCGCCCGAGGGGGCGTTCTATTCCTCACAGGACGCGGAAACGGAGGAGGAAGAGGGCCGCTGCTACGTCTGGACGCCGGCCGAGCTAAAGAAATCGCTGCCGGACGCCGAACAGCGCAAACTCCTCGACCAGGTCTATGGCACGGGCGGAAAGCCGAACTTCGAGGAGAAGTATCACATCCTGAGACTGGCGAAACCGTTGTCCGAATTGGCGGCGGAAATGAAACTCAAGGAGGACGAACTGCGCGCGAAGCTCGCGCCCATAAAGAAGACGCTACTTGAAGAACGAAACAACCGAGAAAAACCGTTGCTCAACACGATCGCACTGACCTCCTGGAGCGGACAGATGATCGCCGGCTTCGCGATGGCGGGCAAGGAACTAAAGGAACCGGGCTATATCGAGACGGCCAAGAAGGCGGCCGACTTCGTGCTTAAACACCAATTGACGAAAGACGGTCGTTTGCTGCGAACCTACGGCGCGGCGCCCGGCGGCAAACCGAGGGCGGCCGTGCCCGGTTACCTGGAGGACTACGCCTTCCTCGCCCACGGCTTGTTGACATTGTTCGAGTCGACCGGCGAGAAACGCTGGCTGGACGCCGCCCAAAAACTGACGGACACCATGATCGCGTTTCACGGCGACAAGAAACTAGGCGGCTATTACTTCACCGCGCACGACCACGAAAAACTCTTCGCTCGCAGCAAGGATCAGTTCGACGGCGCCCAGCCGTCCGGCAATAGCATGGCCGCCTTCAACCTCGTGCGCCTGTGGCAGCATACGGGCGAGGAGAAGTATCGCGCCGAGGCGCACAAGATGCTCCGCGCTTTCGCGGGGGCCTTGCAGTCGAACCCGACGGGATTGACGCAAATGGCCGCCGCGCTGGATCTGTATTTGACGGAACAGGAGCGGCGGAAAAAATGACAGACTATTTCAGTTCGCGCGGGGTGAAAAACACACAACGATTGCGGCCGCCCGCCTTGGCCTCGGCAAGCGCGCCGGCGGCCGCGTGTTTTATGGCTTCGTAGTCTACCGGGTTCGAGGATCCGGCAACGGCGAAGCCGATGCTGACGCGGACGGGGATGGCGAAGTCGCGATAACGAAATTCGGCGCGCTCGACGGCGGAGCGAATGCGCTCGCCCAACGTCTTAGCGCCTTCCATGTCGGTTTCGGGAGCGATCACCATGAACTCTTCGCCGCCGATGCGTCCCACGAAATCGACGGTGCGCACCGAAGCGGCGAGAACCCGCGCCAGGTCCATCAGAACCGCGTCGCCGCCCGGCAAGAGAAACCGATCGTTGATGTGTTTGAAATGATCGACGTCGACGACCCCCATCGTGAGCGGAGCGGGATAACGATCGCGGCGATGCAGTTCGCGCTCGGCCAAGCGATCCATGGCGCGCCGGTTGGAAAGCCCGGTGAGCGGGTCCGTGAGGGCCAAGCGCTCGAGCATTTGGTTCTTCTGCTCGAGTTCGTGGTTGGTTTCCGCCAGTTCGCGCGTCCTAAGGGCGACGCGATTTTCCAGTTCGAGATTGAGCCGACGCAGTTCCTCCAGCAGCCGTTCATGACTGCGCTCGAGCTGGAATAAGTGCCCGGCGTCCCGCAAGGTTTCGAGCAATTCCTCCGCGCGCCAGGGCTTGAAGAGATAGCGATATACCTGCCCCTTGTTGATGGCGTCGACCGTTTCCTGCAACTCGGCGAACCCGGTCATCAATAGGCGGATGGTCTTCGGATGCGTCGCTTTGACCCATTCCAAAAGCTGCACGCCTGACATCTTCGGCATGCGTTGATCGCTGAGCACGATGTCGATGTCGTGATCCGCGAACAGGGCCATGGCGCGCGCCGCGGACCCCGCGGTCAGGACGTGAAAATCCGACTGCAAAAGCGACGCAAGAGTGGACAGGATGAACGGTTCGTCATCCACCACGAGTAAGGAGCAGAGATTTTCGTTCACTATTCGGCCCTCGGCCGGGCATTATCGCGGGGGATCGGCGCAAAAGCGGCCACCTTCGTCAGGAAGAGCATCTGCTGAATGGGACAAGAACATGCTCCACTCTTGATGGCGCCAAATTGGCAGAACCGCCCTTCGCGGGGAAGTTTCAAACCCGCCTGGCTCGCATTTTCGCGCGGGTGTGGGGCATGGCGGGAGGTTTCAAAACAACTCCTTAACGAGTTTCTATTATGTTAGCTTAAAAAACGGCGTGAGGCGCGGCGTTTCCAGGGCAGGAAGCGGCCGATTTCCGAATTCCAGCCCGCGCGTCCCTCATGAGCGGCGTTGTCTACCAAGCAAACGCTTTCCGGGATTGACGGCCGCACCGTATCAGGCTATTCGGCGGTCATTATGACGCCAACTATCCGCATTCTTCTGATAACGCTGGCTTTTTGGGTAAGCCAGGACACACGGGCCTGGTCTCAGGACCGCTTGCCTGCATCGCCCAAAATCTTGGGTCGCATCCTGGTCATGGAGGGCGACCGCTGTCTCGAAGGCAACGTCGAGTCGGTCGACGATCAGTACTGCGTGCGCCAGGGAATGAGCGAGGTTTGGATCTCCGGGAAAAAGGTGCTGCGCGTCTGCGCGGACTGGACAGGCGCCTACCGGTTCATGAAGCAACGCGCGAACCTGGACGACCCGGACGAACGGCTTCGCATCGCCCGTTGGTGTCAGCGTCACAACATGTTGACCGAAGCCTTGCTCGAAGCGAAAACCGCGCAGGATCTGAGGCCTCTGCACACGGAGACGCGGCATTTGGTGGCCGTTCTTAAAGGCACGCTGGCCGCGGCGCGCACGACTCCCGCGTCCGCAGAGACTTCGGTGGAACCCATCGACAACACGCCCGCCCCGGACGTCTCGCCCGAGGCGGCCGCCTACTTCTCGACGAAAATTCAGCCCATCTTGCTCAATACCTGCATCAGCTGCCATTCCGGCGGCCGGGGAGGAGACTTTCAACTCTTTCGCACTTCCGAAGGCGGGCATCGCACGGCTTTGCAGCGAAACTTGAAGTCGGTCTTGAGCCAAATTCGCTTCGACAGTCCAACGCGGAGTCCGCTGCTCATCAAGGCGATCAGTCCGCACGGCCCGACGGTGTCGTCGCCTTTGCCGGGGAAAAAGTCGGTGCCCTATCAAAGCGTCGAGGCCTGGGTCGAAGGCTTGGTCGCCAATCATCCGCATCTGCGCGAACAAGCCCGAGCCCGCATGCCGGCCGAGCCGATGGCCGATCCGAAGGGGTTTGCCGTTACCAATCCGGACCAAGACGGCGCCGCCCTCCCGCCCGGCTTCGCGCCCAAGGCGCCGGACCGACCGATGGACGCCGTGCCCCCCGTGTTCATCACGCCGAATACGAAAAAGGATGCGGCTGGGTTCGCGATTCCCGCACCGCTGCCGAAAGCCGCGCCCGTGCCGGACCCGGCCTTGCCGATGGGGGCGGCGCGGCCGATGCCGATTGCCACGCCCGCGGAGCGCGATGAGTATAGTGCGGAGGAGTTCAATCGCGGGGCGCATCCTCCGCGATAACGAATTTAGCCGGACAGGCTGGAAGCCTGTTCTACGGGACGTCGATCAGGTACATCTGCCGGCCTTTGCCGTGCGGGGAGTCAATGACCACCTTGCGGCCGTCGCGGGAGGAGCGGGGGTGGGTGTCGCAGCGCCATTCGCCGGTGTATTCCGGCGGCGAGCGGAAGCTGCCCAGCGGCGTTTTTTTGCCGGTGGCGACGTGATACAGATAGACGTGTTGCAGGCGTTTGGCGTCGGGGTAGGTGTCGTTCAGGATCCACTCGTTGCCGGGCAGATAAGTGAGATGGCCGTTCTGCGGCATGACGTCCTTGCCGATGACTTCGACCTTGTCGGTGCGATCCTTGTAGAGATAGAAGCGTTCGCCGTGGCTGAAGTGATACGCCCAGGCGGCGACATGATCGGGATCGCGCCAGATGAAATGCGAGGTTCGGCCGCGGGGGTCGAGGACGTACAGGTCGTTGCCGTCCGCGGCGGCGGTAAACATGCGCGTGGAGAAGCCCTTCTTTTCCGTGTCGCCGCGCCACCGATGTAGGAAGATGAAACGTTTGCCGTCGGGCGCGACCAGCAGATGATTGAACCAATGCTTGGCGTTCTTCGAGAAGCCCTTGGCATAGGGAATGGCGGCGGCCTGCGCGAGGGTGACGATGAGCTTGGCGTCGCCGGTTTTGAGGTCGACCTTCCAGATGCCGGTTTCCTTGGGCGCGGCGTCGTCCGTGTGCGGATCGGGGATGCCGGCGTAGCCGTAGCCGGGGCGCATGTCGTTGAGCCGGCGGAAGTCGGTGGAGAGTCCCCAGGTTCCATCGGGGCTGACGGTGTAGATCGCGAAGGGGATGGTGCGTTTCTTTTTCGTGAGGACATCGAGGATATGGCAGACGAAGCGGTCACCGTCGCGGTCGTTCCAGAGAACTTCGGACTTGGACCCCGGCAGCCATTGCAGCATACAGCCCTGCTGCCAATTCCAGGCCCGCGTCTCGCCCAGCTCGATCCATCGGTCCCCGTCCTTGAGATCGACCATGCCCACCTTGATGACGTCGTCCGGCATGGGCGAACGATGCTCGAAGTCGACTTCCATGCCGAGGACGTAGCGGTTGGTGGAGTCGAACTGGAATTTGTCGTAGTAGCCGAACCAGTGGAACTTGGGGCCTTTGGTAATGGCGCGGACGGTTGGCAACGATTTCTCACCAGGGAAGGCGGCCAGTGGCAAAAGAAGAAGCGTAACGAGCGTGGCAAACCGTTTCATTGTGCTATTCCGGGGTCGCTGAAGAGTTCAATCCTCGCATGATGGGAGATTTTCGATGGGAATGCAAGCCCCTTACGATTTGAAACAACAACCGTCACAAGGGGGAAAGACGGGCATTGCCGACCTCGGCTCCTGTGGTAGGATTGTCAAAAGCCGCACCCTGGACGAGCTGGATTGAATTGGGAGGACAAAAATGACCGCGACCATGAAGAGCCTTGGGATCGACCGGCTGAGTCCTGAACAGCGGATCGCTTTGGCACTGGAAATCTGGGAGAGCCTGGGAGATGCGCGCCCCATGGCGGAATTGACTGCCAATCAGCGCGCCGAACTGAGCCGCAGGGATGCGGAGTTGGATGCTAACCCAGGAATCGCCATGACCTGGGAGCAAATCCGCGAGAGTGTCGAGAAGCAGCCATGGTAGAATACCGGCACCACGTCAAACGCCGCGTGCCTTTGGATCCCAAATGAATTTATGCATCTGCAACTGCATGCGCACCTGCAAGCCGGATTCGAGAATCCAGGCGGCGAGGTCGATGAGCGCAACTTGGCCGAAGACGGCGGAGAGCAACACGGTGAAGCGTTCGTCCAGTCGA
>Ga0163144_10005158_pt1 | contig 29139 bp, 19 predicted proteins | sample OliLak19BULKMAT1_FD_123175 | JGI IMG/M metagenome (GOLD analysis project Ga0163144, IMG submission 123175) | Freshwater microbial mat bacterial communities from Lake Vanda, McMurdo Dry Valleys, Antarctica - Oligotrophic Lake LV.19.BULKMAT1 | ecosystem: Environmental > Aquatic > Freshwater >...
GACCGCGGATGCCCTCCAACGCGCGATTCTGAACAGCGCGAGCTTCTGCAGCATCGCGACCGACGCCAAGGGCGTCATCCAGATCTTCAACCTCGGCGCCGAACGCATGCTCGGTTATGCGGCCGCCGACTGTGTCAATTGCCTCACCCCGGCCGACTTCTCCGATCCGCAGGAAGTGATCACGCGCGCCCGCGCGTTGAGCGCGGAATTCGGTGCACCGATTGCCCCAGGCGTCGACGCCTTTGTCTTCAAGGCCTCGCGCGAGATCCAAGACATCTACGAGCTCACGTACATCCGGAAGGACGGCAGCCGCTTTCCCGCGGTGGTCTCCATCACGGCCCTGCGCGACGGAAACGAGGCGATCATCGGGTATCTGCTGATCGGCACCGATAATACCGAACGCGTACGGGTCGAGGATGAACGCAAGAAGCTCGATCAACGCCCACACGACCGACCGCTCAACGCCTCAGGCTTTGCCCGCGATACCATTCTTTATGTCGAGGACAATCCGGCGAACTTGATGCTGGTCGAGCGATTCATGGAACGTCGTCCCGACCTGAATCTCGTCAGCGCGGGCGACGCACTCGCCGGCGTCGCGCTCGCCCGCCTCGGGCGCCCCACTGTCATCCTCATGGATGTGAACCTGCCGGTGATCAGTGGCATCGATGCGCTCGCGCTCCTCGCGGCGCACGAGGAGACCAAACACATCCCCGTGGTTGCCCTGAGTGCGAACGCGATGCCCACGGATGTTGCGCACGGCTTGGACTCGGGCTTCTTCCGCTATCTCACGAAGCCGATCGGAGCGCCGCATCTCTTTGCAGCGCTCGATGAAGCGATCGTGCTCGCGAAGCGTCGGGCTGCCGACCTGGCGTGGGATCGGCAGACATAATTGGCGCTTCTGCACCCGCACCAGCAGCGCCGTCTCGCGTCCTACCAGCGCGTAAGCGCCGGGGGCCCAGTGCCTGCGCGCGCCCGCTCGACGTCGTGCGGCTCCGACCAGAAGGTCCCCGTACGATCTCCCGAACTGAGCCGAATCGCGAAACGTTGGCCGCGGTGTTCCGGATTCACCGGCAACGCGAGGTCGACGCGGTAGAACCGCTTGCCCGCTGAAGGAAATGCGGCAAAGAACGAGAGTCCCAGTGAGCCGCGCACGGGTGTCGTCTGACCATAGACGACATCTCCCGCCCAGAGACGGCCCACATCGGCGAACCCACCGAACGCGAGCGCCGCACGCGTTCGCACCCACGGAATCAATCGACGTTCCTCCACGCGCAGCACCGCGCGGCGTCCCCCCGCCGCCTGGCTTCCCGGGAATCCAATGAGTCCTCCCTGATCGTCGCGGAAGGTCAACTGCACCGGGAAGACCAGACGATCGATCCGTGCCACCGAGGCCGTGATGGTCATCGTGCGGGTCGGCGTTGGCAGCCGATACCATTTCAATCGGGCGCTACCGACGAGCCCATCCCATTCTGCCCCATCGGGCGCCTTCCGTCCCTCGGCGCGCACGCGCAGCGCGAGAAAAGATGCGGCTGTGCCCATCCCGAGGTAGAGATTGCCCGCGAGAAGCACATCGCGTGCGCTCCCCACGTCGCCGAGGCTCGGGCCCGCGAGCAGTTGGAGATCGAGTCCTTGCCCGACGTCCTGTTCCGCGCGCAGCGACTCGAAGCGACGGACCGTGCGGAAGCGTATTGCGCGGAATCCGCCCGTGAGCGCAACGCGTCCCACGGCATAGTTCGGGAAGCGCCCCACGAGCACGGAGTCATCAAGAGCCACGAGTCCCGAGTCCGTGGGGAGCATCACGCGTTCCCCCGAACGAACATCCGTCCCCATCAGCAGGATGCCGCCGAGTCCGATGACGCGCGAGCCGCGGTAGGTGCCGACCCGTCGCAGGTAGCCGACGCTGTAGGCCGTGCGTCGCACGCGCGAGGTGGCGTCGGCTTCGCCGATGCGGGTGAGCCGACCATAGTCCACTTCCTGTGCGAAGTTCGCATGCATCGCGACGCGTTGCCCGTCGGTGAGGAACGGTTCGGTGAGGCTCAGTCGCAAGAGTCCGCCGAGTGGGCGTCGGTGCAGTTCGATGTCGGCGAAGGCCGGCCGATCCAGCACGCCGTACTGTCCGATAGTGAGCGAGCCGCCGGGGCGGTACGGGCCGCCTTGTTCGATGCCTCCCACGAGCGTGAGTCCGCGTCCGCGGGCGTTGATGGTGCCGAGCGTGAGCGCGGTCGGGGTGGTGCCACGGAAGCGGGCGGCAGTGACCCAGGCGATTTCGTCGACGACATCGATTGAGAGGCGCACCAGCCCCGGACCATCGGGGAGCGCGCGGATGCGTGCGGAGGCAACGAACTCCTGTACGCGGATCATGCGTTCCGATTCGAGTCGCGCCTTCTCTGTGCACGGCTCCCCGACTTTGAGCAGGACGTAGGCGCGCACGACCCATGCTCGAGTCGGAGTGTGCGGGAGCAGGGTGCGCTCCGTGCGTGACGAGTCTGTGCGCTCCGAGGCGCTGACAGAGGACGGGCGATATGTGTGGACGTCGATGCGGCTGACCGTGAGGCCATCGCAGCCGACCGGCGCGCCCTGTTGTGGGGGCTGCTCGACCACGTAGGGCGCGATTATCGGCATGACCAGAAGTATGGTCCGGAGCCCGGGAGCGTGGTATCGGCGGTTCGGACTAATGCGTGAGGACTACTGCGTGAGGATTAGGGCGTGAGGTCCTCGGCGTTTCCGTGGGCCCACCCCAAGGCCTCGTGCCCGCGCAGCGTAGCTGCCACGTCCCGACGGTCCTGGCAAGGAGCGAGGTGCACCGAGTGCTCCAGGCGATGGATGGCGCACCCCAGTTGAAGGCTTCACTTCCATATTCTTGAGCGATGCGACGTGGTTGTTCGCAGCGGGAAGGGAGGCCGCGACCGTCGAACGATGTTGCCCGCGGCCCTCGTCCCCCGCTCCGCGTCCACCTCGCGAGTTCGCGTGGCAACGGGTCTTCCCTGCGGCCGCGCGTGCCGTGTCACACCGTCCGGCACAGCTTTACCGCGCATTCAATGGAGGTGGGCTCCGACATCCGGACGGTGCAGGCGTTGCGGGAATGTGGGCTGGGGATGAGGTTGGAGGGGGGCGGGGGAAGTTCGCTCTCTAATCCGCGGTGTGCCGACCGTGCATCGCTCCGTAAGAGTCCACGACACCGATGTGCATCAGGTTTCGCTTTCCTTCTTCCCACGGATGACCATGCCGACGAGTGATGAGCAGCGACAGCCTTGGACACGATTCGCTGATGCCCCCGTGGTTCAGGTGGTAGCAGTCGATCCCCTCCCGGTCAAATCGAATACGCCGCTTGAAGTAACCGTTGTCGATCTCAATATGTCATTCGGTAGCATGGTCGTGTTCATGGTGAAGTGGTCCCTTGCATCAATACCAGCTGTCCTCATTCTCGCAGTCCCGGTCGTGCTACTTGTAGTGTTCCTCCCGGTCTTTCTCGGTCAACAGGTTCCGTAATTCGCGACCTGACTAGGCGATCAACCGAAGGTCGCGCGCGACAGAACGACACGTGGTGCAGATGGCCGCGTGCACGAAGCAAGTGAGCGGCCCCGCTCTGTCGTCCCGTTCGATACCGCGCGGAAGTTCCCCTGCTTTTTATGGAAGCGTCCACAGCACAAGCCCACGTTATACAGACCGAATCTTGCTCCAAGCTGTATCCGGCGTTACCTTCCGTCCGTACCCTCCCGGAGGCAGCGATGGCTAACACGCGCCGCGTGATTCGCCGCAAGAACATGCTGATCGATCAGCGCAAGCTTGACGCCGCCAAGGCCGCGCTCGGCGTGCAGACCGAGACCGCCGCGGTCGACGCCGCCCTCGACCTGGTCGTCTTCCGCGCCGAAGTCTTCCGTGGCCTCGATGCCCTCGTTGCGGTCGGCGGGCTGGCAGCGCCGATTCGTCGCGCCGGGTGATCTACACGCTCGACACGAACATCGTTGTTGACGCGCTCCGCCAGCCCGCCGACCTCGATCGACTGAAGGCCTTTCTCAGCTGGGCGTTGCCGTCGACCGTGCTGTCCAGCGTGGTGGCGGCGGAACTCACCGTTGGCGCGCGCACGCCGAAGGCACGCGACGTGCTCGACCAAGCCTTCCTCGCGCCGTTCGAGCGGCGCGGCCGCATCCTCGCGCCGAGCAATGCCGCGTGGCGGCGTGCGGCCCATCTCCGGGGTGTCGCCAGCGGCAACGCGTTCAACGATGCACTCCTCGCGTGTCAGGCGCGCGAGTACGGGTGGACCCTCCTTACCCGTGATGCCGACTTTGGCGCGCTCCGCCGCACGGTGAGTGGCCTCAAAGTCGCGGCGCCGTTCCCCACGCGCCCGTAAGTGCGGCGTGCGGCTGTGTGTAATCAACAGGGAAGTGCAACAGTGCGCGTTACGCGGCGTCGCGAAGTCGCGCGTCGTGTCCTCGACGGCCGCGAGCTTCCTATAGGAATGCCGCGCGGTCGCTTCCGGCGCCCCGCAGCAGACGCGTTGGTCGTTCGTTGGTGTAGCGCTGCGCCTTCCGCGCCGAGGTGGTCACGCGGTTCGCGCGCCAACTGTTCCGACGGACCTCGCGATAGCGTAGCGTTCTGCGAGGGTGATCTGAGTAGGGTGTGGGTCATGACATCCGTGCTCGTGGCGGAGGATTGAAGCCTCGCCGGCCTCAGGTCACCTCAGCCACTTTCGGCTGCGGGGCCTTTGCTGCAGTTACTATGTGCATACGCCCCTTCCAACGAACTCCCGAGGTCGACACCATGGATCGCAGAGCTGCCCTTGCCATGTCCACGCTGGCTGCCCTCTCCACGTTCGGTGCTCCAAACACGGCTCACGCGGCAACGCCCCCTGCCGGTGGCCGCTCGGCTCGAGCCCCGGGATTCGTGATCGAGTACTACTACAAGACCAAGTGGGGCCATTTCGATGAGTTTGTCCGTCTGTACGGCAAGAACCATCTGCCAATCCTGAAACGCTATCAGCAGCTGGGTCGCATTCTCTCGATGTCAGCGGCCTTCCCTGTCAACCACGCCGCCGAGGCCGCGCGGTGGGATATGCGATTCACGATCGTGTGGAAGGACGCCGCAACGGCGTTCGAGGACTTCCGGCAGGCGCCGGTCATCACGAAGGAGCTGTATCCAGACGAGGCGGCGTTCAAGAGAGAGGAGCAGCAGCGTTTTGAGCTGCTGCTGGAGCACACCGACATCCCGGTCGTGCTCGATGATCTCTCGACCTGGTAGGGCTGTGCCTACAGTGCGCACCCCTTTTTGGCGTCGGTTTCGGCGAGGTCGGGGTTGGCGATCTGGGTCCCTCTGGCGCACGGCGTCTTGTCTCGTACTTTCGATAGACAGACCGCGACTCCCGACTTCGCGTCGACGCAGTCCCCACAGGACCGTCAGGGAATGATCCATGACTGCCGCACGGCGCGGCTTTCTTCGGCACTTGGCGCTGGGCAGTCTCTCTGCGACGCTGATACCCATGACGGCGCAGGCCGCGTGGGCTGAGCGAGCGGTCGCCGCGAGCACCGGAACGGATGCGGCGCAGGGGACCGATCTCACGTGGACGCGTCGACTTACTGGCCGATACAAGGCCGTCCACGATAGTCCCGACATCGGTGGTGGACTCGGCGTGTTGCGCGCGGGGATCGTCAGCGCGCCGTTAATGGCGGCGTTCAATGTGTCGGCGAGCGCCATCTCTCCGGTGATCGTGCTACGACACGCAGGATATCATCGACCCCATCGCGACGTCCGCTGCACGCTCACCCGACGCGGCCGCGACGAAAGCCCGCGGCATGATGCTCCCCGGAAGCACCATGCGAACGTCACCTACCGCCGTGCGACCTACCGCCGTGCGACCTGCCGCCGTGAAACCTGCGTATCATTGACCATGGACTTCAGTCTCCGGAATCGTCAACGACTCGTGGGCCCTCTCGCGCTGGCGGTCCTCTCGATGCCATTGCCTGCGCAACCCACGCACACCGCCGGCCCGGATCTGCGGGCCGCCATTCCTGCGATCGAGGCCTACATCGCGCAGCAGATGCAGCGCAATCGGATTCCGGGTGTCGCCGTCGCGATCGTGTCGAATGATTCAGTGATCTATGCGCGGGGATTCGGCACCGACGGATTCGGGGCACCGCTCACCGAGCGCACGGGGTTCGTGCTGGGATCCATGAGCAAGTCGGTCACCGCACTGGCCATCATGCAGTTGGTGGAACGGAACCTGGTGCAACTGGACGCGCCGGTGCAGCAGTACCTTCCTTGGTTTCGCGTCGCAGACCCGAGCGCGAGTGCTCGTATCACGGTACGACAACTGCTGCACCACACGAGCGGTATTCCGACCAGAGCTCCGCGGGCCACCGGCGCCGCAGGCACGCTCGACGGTCAGGTGCGCGCCCTCGCCGACGTGGCGTTGAACAACGCGCCGGGTGCGGTGCACGAGTACGCGAGTCCGAACTATCTGGTGCTCGGCGCAATCGTGGAGGCGGTGTCCCAGCGTTCATATGCATCGTATGTGCAGGAGTCGATCTTTACGCCTCTTGGCATGCGAGACAGCTACGTCGATCAGGCCACCGCGCTTGAGCGTGAGCATCCGGGGCGCTTGTCGAGCGGACATGTGTACCTCCTCGGCTTTCCTGTTGCGCGGACGCTGCCGCACGAGGCCGGCCGGCTTCCGAGTGCCGCGTTGATCAGTAGCGCGGCCGATATGGGGCGCTTTCTTGTGGCGCAGATGCGCACGGAATCGAGCGAAGTCCTGAGTGCGGCCGGTTTCGCGCAGATGCACACGGGCGGAGCGCCGTCAAACGGGTTCTCGTACGCCTTCGGCTGGCGCGATGGCACGATCGCCGGCGAGCACGCGGTACATCACGGCGGCATCGTTCCGCACTTTTGGGGCAAGATGGTGATGCTCCCCGATCGACACCTCGGCGTGGTGGTGCTCACCAACGTGTCGTCGGCGATTCCGTGGCCGATCGCTCCCACGAGTCACGTCATGGCCGACGAGATCGCCGCCACACTCACCGGCGTGCCGCTGCCCGAGCCGTCCGGCAAGCATCGCTGGCTGTTCGGCGCGATCGGTGCGACGATGCTTCTGGTCATCCTCAAGCAGCTGCGCGGTCTGCTGCGGATTCTCCGAGCGTGGAGCACCGGCGCGCGCGCGCCGGGCGCGGGAATGTCGATGATCGCGGATCTGGCATTCGTGGCAGCGGTCGCGTTCGGTATTCCGATATTGGCGGGGCTGTCATGGAGCGAGTTACTGTCCGCGGCCCCTGATGTCGCTTGGTGGCTGATCATCGCGGCCACGGTGAGCCTCGTGACCGCGGGGGCGCGCCGCGTGCGGCTCCCTCGGTAGCTGGCGCCCGAGTCTGTGCGAGGTCCGCTGGTGGAGAACGCGGGCCTGCCCGCTGTTCCGAAGCGCGGCCCGCCGATGCATCTCAGCGCGATGATCTGCTCCCGATACATCGTCGTGACCGCGTCGGTACCTTAGCGCCGCGAGAATGCGTTGATGGCGTCCGACATTTGGCAGCTTGAGCGCCGGAGTGTCCCGTCGCCACTTTCGAGATTCAACATCGTGACGTCGTACACACCTCGGCTCGCGCGGCTCCACACGCGCCGTCGACGGGCGAACTGCCTAACGGTTCTTCTCATCCTCCTCGCGCCCGCGACGCTGATCGCGCAAGCGCCGACGCCTGCACCAACGCAGGCGCCGACTGCGGCGCCTGCAGCGGCACCAGGGCCGAGGGGATTCGTTGTTGGGCAGATCGTGGATAGGGAATCGGGCCGCCCGCTTTCGGCCGCGAACATCGTGTTGGTTGGCACCACGCTCCGGACCCAGACCGATCTTGACGGTCGCTTCCGACTTCCTGCTCCGGCGGGGACGTATTCAGCGCGCGCCTTTAGGCTCGGCAATGCGCCGTCGCAGATTGACAGCGTCCGCGTCGTCGCCGGCGCGACCGTGACCGCGAACTTCGCGCTCGGGGGAGTGGCGGTCCAACTCAGCTCGGTGGCCGTGACGGCCGGACCCGTGCGGGCCACCAGCGAGGACGCGCTCCTGGCGATGCAGCGATCGGCGCCACGCGTCTCCGACGGCATCAGCGCGCAGGCGATTGCGCGTGCACCGGGGTCCTCGGCGAGCGATGCGATCGTGCGCGTGACGGGCGTCGCTATTGTCGACAACAAGTTCGCGATCGTGCGCGGATTGGCCGAGCGCTACAGCAACACGCTGCTCAATGGCGTGGAGTTGCCGAGCCCGGAGCCGCTGAAGAAGATCGTGCCGCTCGATCTCTTTCCCTCCTCGCTGCTGGAATCGATTGTCGTCAGCAAGACGGCGACACCCGACCGCCCGGGCGATTTCGCGGGCGGCTCGGTCGAGGTCACGACGAAGGAGTTCCCGGATCAGCGCGTGGCTGAAGGCAGTGCTTCGTTCGGTTGGAACTCGCAGTCGACCTTCCGCGACGTTCCGCACGTGGCGCAGCGCGGCATTGATTGGTTGGGATTCGACGCGGGCGGCCGCCGCCAGATGCCCTCGCCGCTGCCGACGCAGGCCGATGGGTCGGTGGCGTTCAACCCGCGGAGCGAGCAGTTCGCTGAGCGGCTGCGCAACGTGTGGGCGCCCGCGCTGACGCCGATCGAACCGAACCTCGGACTCGCGGCGAACTTCGGCGGCCGCGTCGGCGGGGACGGCGCGCCATTCGGCTACGCCGTATCCGCCACGCTGAACCGACAGGTCGAGGCAACGCCCAACCGCCTCGCCCAATTGGTCTTCGACGAGAACACGGGTATTCCCGACCAGGGATACGTCTCGAGCGAATCCGCGACGAGCGTGGATCTCGGCGCGATTGCCAACTTCGCCATGCGTCTCGGTCCCACGCAGAAGCTTGGCTGGAAGAACATCTACACGCGTAACACCGACGAGCGACTCGCCAGGCGCACGGGCTTCGAGACCTACAACGGCAACGTCGAGCGCCTCATCTACCAATCGACATACGTCGCGCGTTCACTCTTCCAGACCCAGCTGACCGGTGACCATCTGATTGCGCCCGTCTTCGGCTCACGGCTCGAGTGGAAGGCCACGTTGGCGTTCTCAAGCCGCGACGAACCAGAGAACCGCTCGCTCATCTACTTCCGCGATCCGGCGCAGACCGTCTTTGAGCTCGCCGCATCGAAGCCGAGTCCCTTCTGGTTTCGCTTTCTCGATGACCAGACGCGGTCGGCGCAGGTGGACTGGAGCGTCCCGGTGGGGTTCCTCCCCGATGGCACGCAGTTCAAGACGGGGTGGCTCTACCGCGAGCGGCGCCGGACCTTCAACGGCTTCTTCTTCCGTGCCGTCCCGAGCATCGACCCGCTCATGCGGCCGTTCCTGCAACTCCGGCCCGAGGAGGCATTAGGTCCGGAGGCGCTCGGTGCGGCGGTGGACCTGCGACGTGAGAGCGTCTTCACCGTCCCGTACGAGTCGAACGATGACGTGCGCGCCGCGTACGCGATGGGTGACCTCCCGATCACCAGCTGGCTGCGCGTGATTGCCGGCGTGCGCACAGAGGATTGGCGGCTCACGCTCTACAACGGAACGCGTCGCGCGCCGATCCTAGAGCCGACGCGTCGTCGCAACGTGGACATGCTCCCCTCGGTGAACGTGACGATCAGCCTCTCCGACCGCCAGAACCTGCGTCTCGCCGCCTACCAGACCGTGGCGCGGCCTGACGCGCGCGAAGTGTCCCCGGATCAGTTCGTGGCCGTGACCGGCGACTGCGGGAATCAAGGCAATCCGAACCTGCGGCGCGCGCGCATCCTCAACGGCGATCTCCGCTGGGAGTACTATCCGGCGGCCGGCGAGCTCATATCAGTGAGTCTGTTCGGCAAGAACTTCACCGATGCCATCGGGGAGATCCTCGCGTATACCGGATCATCGAACTGTGATGTGCTGTACACGAACTTCGAGGCGGCGATGGTGGCGGGTGGCGAGTTCGAGTTTCGCAAGGCGCTGACATTTCTGCCCGGCCCGCTGGCGCGACTCGGGCTCGGGATGAACCTCACGCTGGTGCGGTCGAGCGCCACGGTGCGCGTGGACTCCGCGCTCGCGATCACGTACAAGCTGCAAGGGCAGTCTGACCAGTTGGCGAATCTCAACGTCAACTACACCGACGACGCGCGCGGCCTCGACGCGAGCATGGTGTTGAACTACTTCAGCGACCGCATCGTCCGCTATGGCATCGCTTCGATCAGCACCTCAAGCACCGGCGAGAACACGATTCTGCAAGTCCCTGGTGTCATTGAGCAAGGACGGGTGTCGTTGGACGCGAAGCTGCGCAAGCGCGTCGGGCGCCGTACGATCTCGCTGTCGGCGCGCAATCTGACCGACAACGAAGTGATCTTCTATCAGGCCTGGGACGGCGGGCGCACGCGAACCGGCTACCTGAGACCCGGCGTTTCTGTGAGCCTCGGAGTCGGCTATGCGATTCGCTGAGCGTCTGGCCACGCGGTACTGGCGCACGGTGGCCCTCGTGGCGTTCGCGCTCCTGCCGCTTGGGCTTGGCAGTTGCGCCAGCGGCTTCGAGCCGCTCTCCGCGGCTCCCGTGGTGGAGGGGCTCGTCGTCACACCGGTGCGTGTCAATGCCGTGCGGCTCACCTGGCCGACGCTCGGAAGCGTCGACGTCGTGTCGTACGTCGTGGAACGACGGGTGGACCTTACGGGCGCCTTTACGCAGGTGGCGCAACTCCCGCGGCCCACGCTCGACACCCTCGTCTGGCTCGATACCGACGTGCGGCCGGAAACATTCTACGGGTATCGTGTGCGCAGCGTGACTGCCGTTGGCGACCGAAGCCGGCCCTCGACGGTTGGAGGGGCGCTCACGCCTCCACTCCCTGGCATCGACGTGACGACGGCAACCTTTGCCACGGTCGCGGCCGCGTTTGATCCCGATGGCTACGAGGTCGTGATCGCCGGACCGGATACAATGCGCGCCGTCATCGGCACGGCCGCGAAGCAGCGATTCTCTCCGCTGCGCAGCGGACCGTACGTCGTGAGGCTGCAGGGTCTCATCTCACGTTGCGAGGCGAGCCCGGCACAGCAGGTCGTCATGGTCTCCGATACCGTGGCCGCGACCATCGTGATAGTGCCGTTCGAGATTCGTTGCGCGGACCCCAACCGCGGGGAAATCCTCGTGACGCTCAACCTTACTGGTGCGGCGCTCGATCCGAGCCTCGTCATTGACGTCCTCGGCGAAGCGGCGGACACCACGCTGCCGCCAGTGGATCGCACCTACAGCTCGCGTCAGACGATGTCGTCGACCTTTCGTTCGGCGCGATTCGGCAACCTGCGGCCGGGTACGTATGATGTCCGGATCTCCGACATCGCCAGCAACTGCACGCTCCAGGGCGCCAGCACGCGCACCGTCACCGTCGTCGCGCGCGGTGAGATTGGCATGGCCTTCGGCGTCAACTGCGTCGGCCTCACGCCACCGGTGGACTTGAGCAAGCCGTTCATTCTGCGCAATCGGTACGCGCCAGCGGCGGCGGCGGCTCCAGGCGGCAGTGTGCTCCTTGTATCCGAACTCGACCTCAGCGCCCGGCCGACGTGGTCGGTGGTCGGTATCCAGGCCGACTACTTCTATGATGCCACCATCCTCCGCTACGACTCCACCAACGTCGCGCGGTTGCCGCAGCTCACGGTCAACGCGAACACGCCAGGACGTATCTCCGTACTCGCTGCCTCCACCACGCCGCGCACCGGGACGGTGAAACTCCTCGAGTTCGCCTTCACGGTGATCGGCAGCGCGGGCGCAACGAGCGAGTCCAACACGCTGAACTTCAAGGCAAGCTCGCGCGTGAGCTCGACCACCGTCGCGTTCGCTGACTCCGTGCGCATTGAAGAGGACACCTTCACTGTGGGAACTGGGAGCGCCGTGAACGCACCGCCGACGGCGACCGCGGGCGGTCCGTATACGAGCACCGTTGGCGTGCCGCTCAGCCTCACCTCGGCAGGCTCGTCGGATTCCGACGGCACAATCACGAGCTCCGCGTGGTCGTTCGGTGATGGGACGAGTGGCACCGGCACGACGGTGACGAAGAGCTATGCCGCCGCCGGCACTTTCCCCGTCACGCTCACCGTCACCGACGATAAGGGCGCGACAGCCACCGCACAAACGACCGCCACCGTGACCGCTGCGGCCGGCGGCAACGTCCCGCCCGTCGCGCAAGCGAACGGACCGTACGCCGCCACCGCAGGGGTGCCGTTCTCGCTCTCGAGCGTCGGGTCGTCCGATCCCAACGGGACCATTGTGACGTACTCGTGGGCGCTCGGCAATGGGCAGACCGTGACCGGGCAAACGCCATCGGTCACGTACGCGGTGGCGGGCACGTACACGGTGACACTGACTGTGACCGACAATGGCGGACTTACATCGAGCGCCCAAGCAACGGTTACGGTCGGTGCAGGCGCTGGCACGGGCAACCTCATATGGAACACCACGTTCGGCGCCTTTGACGCCGGCAACAACTGGGTGCCGCTCACGCTGTCGCTCAATCTCGCGACCAATCTCGTCGAGACACCCGGTACGGAAGCGGTGCGGACGTTCGTGATCGACACCATCAGGTGGGATCCGACGAGGTTCCAACTCGTCTCCGTGAATCTCGGACCTGGGATCATGGGAACCACGAACCAATCGCTGGTCACGCAGGGGAAGCTGAGCCTCGCGGGATCGGTCGCGACGGCGAATCAGACGGGGGACCTGTTCGGTCTCCTCACGTTCGCGACCGTGCGCCTGCGCCCGATCGGCGCGGCGGGAAGCGTTTCGACGACACAGACATTCCTCGGTCCCGTGCAAGGGCCCGCGAGCACGTTCTTCTTCGTCTACAACCCGCGCATCACCGTGGTCGAGGGGTCGTTCACCCGTCCCTGATGTCGGTGACTGAATCCGGACGCCACTGATACACGGGTGGCATTGTCGCGTGATATCTCGAGCCGACATTCCCCTCGCTCCGCAGCCCGCGGGAGCAGCCGTACCTCAATTCGTCGCCCCATCATCCCTTGGAGGTCAGTATGACAGTCTCGACCCGGCCTGCGCGCACCCTGCGTCGCATCGCCTCGTTCCTCACCATCCTCACGACGGCGTTCACCGCCGCCTGCCAGGGTGACCAGCCCGTCGCTCCGATCCTTCCCGGCAATCCGATCGTCACGCAGTTCAGGCCGATGGCGTTCGTCGCCGATGTGAATACGCGCACGGGCACCGTGAAGATCACGGCCCCCACGGCGACCACCTCCGGCGCCCCCACGCTCTCGATCGGCGGCGTCGAGGCGCCGGCGCTCTCGCTGCTCGGCGGCGAAGCCGTGCGCATCGTGCCGATCGCCGGCACCTACACGGCGTCGCTCCCCGGTGCGTTCGAGCCGAACAAGATCCGCGTGACGTTCAACGTCCTGATCGAGAACAAGCTCCCCGGCATTTCGTTCATCCCGCCGACGTGGCCGATCGCCCCGGCGGCCGGCGTGATCCTCTTCCCGCTTGACTACAACGTCACCACGACGTCGGGTGGCACGACTGGCACCGACGGCAACGAAGTGATCGTTGAGCTTCCGTCGCGTGGTCAGGTCGGTCCGTCGATCGACTGGAACGGCACGGGCGCCGCTGGATCCGGCTCGCCCTTCAACTTCTTCAACGATGCGAATTGCGCGCTCGCCGTTTCGAATGACTGCTTCCGTTGGGAAGCGTTCGAGACGTCGATCCTGCCGCTCTCCACGTCGTCGGTCCGCACCGTTGGCTTCGACATGGATGCCTCGGTGGGCCAGTTCCGCGTCCGCATGATTGTGGCCGCCGACCTCGCCGCTGCGGGTCCGATCACCCCGGGCATCGTCTCGGGCTCCGTCACGTCCGCGGTTCGCGGCGCGTTGTCGGGCGTGACCGTCAGCGTTTCGGGCAACGGCTCGGGCACGACGAGTGCGGCTGGTGCGTACTCCGTGACCGGTGTGAACCCGGGCACCCGTACGGTGTCGGTCTCGAATCTGCCGGCCGGTTGCTCCGCTGTCGCCGACCAGTCGGTCGCCGTGACGTCGGGTGGGACCGCGACGGTCAACTTCCTCGCCACCTGCACGGGCCTGCCGGGCGTGATCGGCGGCATCGTGACGCGTGACTACGACGGGGCTCCGATCTCCGGAGTGACCGTCACTTCCTCCACCGGCGGCTCGAGCGTGACCAACGCCGCGGGTGCCTACACCATCTCCGGTGTTGCCGCTGGGGCCGGTACGCTCTCGATCGGCGCCATCGCCGGTCAGACCTGTTCGCCGCTCGCGCCGGTTGCCTACACGCTGCCGTCGTCGGGTGCCATCACCCGTGACATCCTGGTGGACTGCACGGCTCCGCTCCCGCCAGGCTACCAGTACAACACCACCTGGACTGCGCTCGCTGGCAATCAGGTGCAACTCGACATCCGCGTTGACATGCGCACGTTCAACAACGCGGCGATCACCGACATCACGACGGCCGGCGCGCTCGGCGGCACTGGCGACCCGATCGTCGGCATTCAGCTCTCGTTCCTCTACGACGCGTCCAAGCTCGCCTTCTTCGAAGAGCAGACGGCGCTGATGGGCTCGCCGCGCATCTCGAGCGGTCCGACGGTCAACGGCGGCACGCCGGGCATCGTCAACCTGCTCACCGGCACCGTCGGCACCACCTTCTTCACCGGCAACGTCGCGGTCGTTCGCATCATCTTCGACCGAGTCGCCGGCGCCACGGGCTCAGTCGGCACGACGACCACGTTCATTGCGGCCAACAGCCGCACCGGCGGATCGAATCTCTCGATTCTCGCCAACCTCGTGAACACCGAAGCGACGTTCATCCTCCCGTAATCCGACGACTCCGTGCGGGAGCGGGCATGCATTCGCGTGTCCGCTCCCCTACGGGTCCACCCACTTAGGAGTTCATCTCACATGCAGCTCACTCGTTCACTCTCGTCGGTCACGGCGCTCCTCGCCGTCGCGACGCTCGGGCTGTCGGCGTGTGCGGACACGCCGACGGCGTTGATGCGTCGCTCGACCAACGCTTCGCTCGCCCTCGAGCTCTCGTCGGCGGACGCCGCCGCCGGCTCCCGCATTGGCGTTGCCGTGCGCCTTGATCCTTCGACCAAGTCCGTCGCTGGCATCCAGGGCTCGCTCCGCTTCGATCCCGCCCGCCTCGCCTACGTCGGGCAGTCGGCCACCGGCGCCACCGCCATCGTCGGCGCGCAGCACGCGGCGACCGGCGTGCTGCGTCTCACCAGCTTCGACCTTGATGGACTCGAGGGCCGCGTGGCCCTGCTGGTCTTCGAGGTGAAGGGCGCCAACTACGCGTCCAGCCTCGCGTACGACCACATGAAGGCGAGCACCAACGACGGCGGCCTACGCCCGGTCGGCGTCAGTGTCCTGCCGTCGCTCGTCAACCGCTCGGTGCCTGTCCCGGCCGATGCGCGCGCGTTCAGCCTCGCGGACTGGAAGTCCGAGATGGTCGCGACCGGCAAGGAGCATTCGGTCTCGCTGCGGCCCGGCGACCTCGGTACCGTTGGCCTGAAGTTCGGCGACATCAACTATGACGGTGCGATCGGCCTCGACGACTACCTCGGCGTCGCCTTCGCCGCGGTCGGCCTCGACGAGATCATCGTCGGCACCGATGGTCCCACGCGCGACGTTGACCTGGTGATGGCCGGCAACGTGTTCCCCAACAACGGGAGCGCGGGCGCGCCGGCGTGCGGCACCAACACCGACGGCAGCCGCGTGCTCGACCTCGACGACTACCTCGCGATCGCGTTCTACGCCGTGTTGCTCCCCACCGAGCCCTGCGTGGCGCAGGTGATCCCGGGCCGTGGCGCGGCGACGACCCTGCGCGACACGCTGTCCGGCGCGGAGTTGACGGTTGGCAACGGGCAGGTGCTCACTCTCACCCGTGACCGCGTTTGGCAGATCGACGGCCGCCTTGTCGTCGTCGACGGTGGCGATCTCATCATCCAGGCGGGCACCCGCATCGAAGCGAACACGGCCTTTAATCCCTCCGCGGTGTTCATTGAGCGCGGCGGCCAGATCTTCGCGAACGGTACGCAGTACCAGCCGATCGTGTTCACCTGCACCGGCAACGAAGCCACGAAGGTCAGCGGCTGCTGGGCCGGCCTGTGGATCAACGGTCGTGCGCGCATCAACCTCGGTGACGCCGCGCTCGGCCTCTCGCCTGACGGCTGCAACCAGCGCAATGGCGAAGCGGGTTACGCCCTGGCGTTCGGCGGCTGCAACGACGCCGACAACTCGGGCTCGCTCACGTACGCCGTCATCGAGTTCGCCGGCTTTCTTGTCAACCCAAACCGAGAGCTCAACTGCCTGACGCTCGCCGCGGTCGGTTCGGCCACCACGGTGAACCACGTTCAATGCCATGGCGGCCTCGATGACGGCGTCGAGTTCTTCGGTGGCAATGTCTCGACCAGCCACCTCGTCCTCACCGGCAACAACGACGACGCCTTTGACGTCTCGTTCGGTCTCCGTGGTGAACACCAGTTCGTGCTCATCCAAGAGGACGTCGGTGACGCCGCTGGTGACACCAAGGGAATCGAGGCCGACGGCAATGAGCCGGCCCCGGGCACGATTGACCTCCCGCGTACGGCACCGAAGCTCTTCAACTTCACGATCATCGGCAACCTGACCGCGCGCACGCCTTCGCAGTCAGTCACGCAGAACGCGGCAATCCAGATCCGTCGTGGCGCTGGCGTGAAGATCTACAATTCCGTAGTCGCCGGTTGGGCCATTGGCCTCGACTTGGACGACCCGCTGACCTGCAACACGTTCGGCACGGGCATTCCGGAGATCGTCGCTACCAGCTGGATCGAGGTTGGGCGTCTCGACAACTCCGATACCAGCGACCCGGTGTGCAGTGGCGCCGCCAATGAGGACGCGTTCCTCCGCGCGGGCGTCGGCTTCCAGGAGATCACGGGCGGCCTCGGCACCCAGATCACCACCTACTTCAACGATGCGTACAACACCAATCTTCCCGATTGGCGCATGCGCACCGATATCGCCGGGAACCCGCTGCTTGGCAACACCGTCACGCCGGCCTCGGCTGGTGCGACGGCATTCGTCCAAGCGACGAACTACCGCGGCGCCGTGGCCCCCGGGCTCGGCGGCAACATCCCGTGGTATTCGGGCTGGACCCGTTCCTTCCGCACCGCGACCACGCCCTGATCATGAGCGGGTCGTGAACGGATGAGACGGCCTCGCCCGGCGTCTGGTTGTTCAAGGATCGCCGTCGCGCGCTACTGCGCGGCGGCGGTCCTGCCGTTTCTCCTTGCTTGCCAAGACACCACTGCACCCTCTGGTCCGCCGTATCTGGCCATTGTTTCCACTCTGCAAGCGCTCGGCGGTGCGGCCGCGCCGAACGCGCTGACCTACCGCATCCGCGACCTCGGAGACGTGCGCGCCGAGGTGCGCACGCTCTCTGCCTTTCCCACCGACACGATCGTGCTCGCGCTCAAGCCTGCCACGTACGAGGTCGCCATCCAGGGGCTGCCCACGCGCTGCATCGTATCGAACGGCGCAGCACGATCCATCTCACTCTCCGACGCCGACAACACCGGCATTGTTCGCTACTCCATCCAGTGCCGCAGCGTTGTCAGCGTCGCGGTCATCGCCGATGGTCCCGAGACCGACCAAAGCTACGTTTATCGCGTGCGACGCGCCGACGGCACTGAATACACGGGACTCCTCGGCGCGAACGACACCGCGACCGTGGACGATGCCGCGGCGGGCGACTACGAAGTCCAACTCGGCGGCGTCGCGCCCAACTGCCTGATCGTCAGCGCCGGTGGCGCCGTACAGAACGTCACCGCCACCGCGACCGGGGGAGCCACGGTCGTGTTCCGCGTCATCTGCTCAGCGCTGGCGAACAGGCCGCAACTGCTCTCGCTGGTGAGCGGGTACGACGGCGGCGCGAGCATCTTCTCGTTCCGCGTGTGGGACCCCGATGGTGACATCGATGGCTACACGTGGGACATCACGGACTGCCGCGGCAACAGCGTACTTCCCGACCAGCGCACGCGCACGCGCCGCTCGCTCCGCAGCGGCCGCGGCGCGCTCTCCGACACGCTCGTCGTGGTCGGCGCCTATGAAGTGGGACTGCCGACGAGCCTGATGTCCGATCGCTGCACCGAAGTGCGCGTGTTCGACCAGCGCTCGAACTCCAGCGTCATCCTCACGCACCGCATCGGCCGGTCCGCAGGCAACCCGCCAAGCGTGCGCTTCTTCAATGCCACGCTGCAGGGCCAATCGATGGTGACGAGCCTGCTCCTGGCGAGCGATCCTGAGAACGACATCATCGGCCACTTCGTGCTCGTGCGCCTTCGCGATGGGGTGCTTGGCCCGCCGGACGGGATCCCGGATCTCGGCAGCATGGATCCCGCCGGCTATCTCTCGCTCGACGTGCCGGTCATCCCGACAACGGGGCGCATCAAGTGGGATGACGTCCTCTCCGTAATGGCGTACGTCATCGACGCGAAGGGCAACACCGTGCGGGTTCAGGACGATGACATCTTTCGCTAAACGCGCCAAACGCGCTAAACGCGCTACTCACGCTGGCCGCGCTGCTCGCGGCTCGGCGGTCGCGGCATTGCTCGCCCTCCTCGCGGCATGCGCGGGTGACGGTCTCGTCACGCCTCCCTCTCAAGCCGCCTGCGACGGCGCGACACAGCAGGTGCTCTCGCTTGCCCGCTATGAGGGAACGGTGATAACCGGCGACGCCGTGCACTGCACCGTGCTCGCCGGTGCTGGCGCAACGTATCTCGTGCTGCCGCAGCTCACTGGGGCGGCACTGCCGTACGGTGGATACGGTTTCCGCATCGGCGACCCCATGGCCGCGCCGAGTGTGGCGCTTCGGACCGGCGCTGACCTCTTCAATGAGTCGGCACTGGATGCCCGTGGCACCGACGCGCAAGCACTGCTCGACGAGCGACTGCGCACGCGCGAGCGCACGATGCGTCCGGCGCGTCCGCGTGGAACACCGTTCCCTTCATCGCTCCGGTCATTGCAGACGGCGGCGCGTTTGACGGGCGCTCCGCTCGATTCGCTCCGTCGCTTCAGCGTCCTCAGGACGCTCGAGATCACGCCCGCCTGGGCTGCCGTCGACGCACGCCTCCGCTTCGATGGGTCACGCGTCGCGATCTATATGGACACGCTGGCCGCCGCGTCGTTGAACGACGCGGAGCTGCTGTCGATGGGCGCCCTGTACGACGGTGCGCTCGCCGCGCGCATGTTCTCGACCTTCGGCAACGGATCGGACATCGACGGCAATGGGAAGGTCATTCTCCTGCTCACGCCCACCGTGAACGCGATGGTGACCGCGGCCGCCTGCGAGGCGAGCGGCTACGTGCGCGGCTTCTTCTATGGGCACGATCTCGCGAGCCTGGAATCCACCTCCAACCGTGCTGAGGTGTTCTACGCGCTCGTCCCTGACGCGGCCGGCACCTGGAGCTGCCCGCACACCAAGGCGGATGTCCTCGCGAACCTGCCGCCGACGTTCGTTCACGAACTGCAGCACATGATCTCGTATGGCGCGCACGTCCTTGAGCGCGGCGGCGCGAACGAAGAACCATGGTTGAACGAGGGGCTCAGTCATGTCGCCGAGGAGATGGGGGCGCGCTATTGGGAGGAGATCTACCCTGCCCCGACCGGCCGCACGAATCCCGCGCAGCTGCTTCCGGACTCGGCGTCGCCGTATCTCACGCCCAACTTGCTCTACTCGTACCGCTTTCTCGCCGGGAGCAGCGCCTTCTCGCTCCTCAGCTGCATGCCCGGTTCGTTCTGCTCGCAGAGCGAGCGTGGCGGCGTCTGGTTGTTCCTGCGCTGGATTGCGGACCAGAAGGGAGAGGCGGTGCTCCGGTCGCTCGTGCAGACCGCGCTCACGGGGCGGCGGAACCTGGAGGCGGTCTCGGGCGAGGATACGGCCGCGCTCCTCGGAGACTTCGCCATCACAGCGTCCGCTGACAGCATTGAGGGCGTGGCGCGTTCACGCATTCCCGCGCGATACCGCCTGACGACGCGCAATCTGCGGCTGATCTACCAGCGACTCTTTGAGGCCTTCGGATTCGCCGGAGGCGTCTCGCGGCCGTATCCCGTCGCTGCGGTGGCGCTTACCGCAGGAAGTGCTCGCACCGGCACCATGCGCCCGGGCACATTCGTGACCTACCGACTTGCGACCGGCAATGGCACGCCGGCAGTGCAGCTACGGTTCGCGGTACCGGATGGATCGCCCTTTCCGGCATCGACAGGCGCGCAGGTATCGGTGTTTCGCATTGAGTGAAGGGCGGCGCACCTGAAGCTTGAGGCGCGCGCGATCGTACACTTCCGACCCACGAGCTACTGGGACGGCGGTAGCGTGATGCTCGGCATCGGCCCGAGCAGGGGCGCGCGAGCCGGCGCCCGTGCGGGCGCCCGACTCTGTCGTGCGACGGGTGCGCTGCGCGGCCGCGCGCTGACCGCCTCGAGCGTCATCCGGTCTCCCGAGATCTCCGCGCGCGCTCCCAACGCCGACGCTATCCCCGACGCGAGACTGTCGCGGCTGGCGAGCGGTACGTCGAGTGAAGCCGTATCGGAGAGAGCGCGCGCCGCGGGGTAACGCAGCACCAGATTGTACCACTGCTTCGCCGCCGCAGCGATCGCGCGGAGCGACTCGCCCCGAAGCTGCAGCCGGCCCTGCGTCCAACTGAAGGCCGCATCGCGCTCGTCGCGCGTGAGGGGCTCCGGAGTACCCGATCCAATCCGCACGACGCTACCCTCACTGATTCGGACGCGCGCTGAGTCGCGCACCAGCACGAGCTCGCCCGAGTCCACTTGCACGAGGACTAGACCGGCGGCATCCCTGCTGAATGCGCCGACCATTCCAGCCGTGACGAATCGCTGCGGCCCAATTTGGATCGCGGCGAATGCGCTCGAGTCGCTCCGGAGGGAGAGCTGCACCGGACCCGCGATGCGCAGCGCGCGCGCGCCGTCTCCGTAGGTCGTGTTCACCGTCAACGTTGCGTCGGCGCCAAGGTGCGCGCTGTCGCCCTCGGCGAGTGCCACCGCTTTCAGTTCCGCACGCGCGGTCTTGTGCGCAGGGCCGGCGGAGTCCATCAGTGCGGCGAAGGCGCGCGCTTCGGAGTCGCCTCCCAATCCACCGCGGAAGGCGAGCACTGCGAGCAATGCGACCACGAGCATGCCGCCGCCACTCGCGAGCCGCTTCTGATCATCGGAGAGCCGGAACGTCGGCTCTGGCGCCGGCGTGAATCGGTTCATCGAGCCGGTTGCACGCGACGGGCGCGGCGGCGTCGGCGGCGGCACGCTCGCGGCATCCACGCGAGCGGACGACATCGAGAGCCGCGGCTTGTAGGCGGGACGCGTGGTGGTCGGGCGCCCAGGTGCGGCGACGCGCGCGGTAGCGGGAGCAGCGGGAGCAGCGGGAGCAGCGGGAGCAGCGGGAGCAGCGGCGGATTCGGCTGCCGCGGCCGCCACAGATTCCGCACCGAGCACTGCCAACGGTACCTGAGCCCGCGGAGCAGGCGCGGTCACCGCGGTTACAGCGGGCGGCGTCGACATCGGTGTGCGACCCCCGCCGATCCGCCGCCGCACCGCCTCGACCGACATCACGTCAAGACTGCCCGGCACCGGCGCGTGCGCGTGGTCGCCCTCGAACCGCGTCACGTCGCGGCGGCGATCCGCCTCGCGCTGGATGGCCGCGAGCGCCGCGTCCTGCACATGTCGAGAGAGCGCCTCGAACGTCGCGAACCGCTCGCGCTCGTCCCATGCCCGATGCAGCTCACGTTCCACGAGCCGCGACGCGATGGCGGGATCGCCGAGTCGAACAGTGGCCTCCCACGCGAGCGGCGCGTAGAGACGTTCGACAAATCGCTCCACCGGGATGGCGGCGACGGGCAACGCAGATGAGGTCGTGGTGGTCACGCGCGGAGTATGTACTTCGGACCCGCCCGGCATCAGCGGCCTTACCGAGCTGCGACAAGGGCGTTACGCGATGCGGACCCGTCTGTGTCGGGAGCAGGGATCACCGGAACGTCAACCCGATCGCCGCGCCGGCCGGTGACGTGCTCGAGAGCCGGTCGCCGACGCCGAACTGTCCTCCCGCGTTACTGCCCCAGCAGAGCAGGGAACGCGCCGAGACCACAACCACGTTGCCCCCGGTGCCGGTGACCGCGCCAACGGTGACGCCGCAACTGTAGTCGGGCCCCGCACTCAGCAGGCTCATGTTCGTCGCCGACGGAGCGGCGACCGGCGACAGCGATCTCGAGTTCGTGCCAATGCCGAGCTGACCCTGACTGTTCGCACCCCAGCATTGCGCAATCGCGTTCGGAGAGACGGCACAGCTGTGGCCGCCGCCCGCGGACACGAACGCGAGCGGCATCGCCGTGTTCACCGTCGATGGACTCGTACGCGGACTCGACGTGCCGTCGCCGAGCGCGCCGTTCACGTTGCTCCCCCAGCAGTGCACGCTGTGGGTCGTCGTGGTCCCGCAGGCGTGCGCGCCGGCAACGCTGAGCGCGGTGAATCGCAGCGGCGTCGCGACCGCCACAGGGGTAAGTCGGTCGAGCGTGCTGCCATCGCCAATCGCGCCATCGAGTCCGGAGCCCCAGCAGTAGGCGGCGCCCGCACGATCGAGTGCACACGTCTGCAGCGCGCCGGCATCGACCGACGCGAAGAGCACGCTCGAGACGACCTGCGTCGGCACCGCCGACGTCGCGGTACTGCCAGTCCCGAGCTGCCCGCTCGTGTTGGCACCCCAACACCACACGCTGCCGTCGGCCTTCAGGGCGCAGGTATGCGCGTTGCCAGCGGAGACCGCGAGAAACGAATGTCCGCCCGACACCGGCACCGGCGTGAGGCGGTCCGTCGCGGCGCCATCACCCACCTGTCCTTGATTGCCTGCACCCCAGCAACGGACGTCCGCGGCCGACGTGCGGCCGCACGCATGCGCGTTGCCCGAGGTCACGCTCGTGAATCCACCGGACACCATGGCGGGGAGCAAGGTATCGGACGTGGTGCCGATTCCGAGTTGACCGCGGCCGTTGGCACCCCAACAATGAGGTCCCTGCTCCGCCACGGCGCACACGAAACCGTTCCCGGCCGCGAGCCTCGTCGCGGCGGCAAAGGGCCAACAGTCGACGATGAGTTCGACGGTCGTCGTTACGCTCGGCGCGACCGTTGCCGCGCGCGCAATCGGCGCCGTGCATTCGGCGGGAAGGTTGTCCACCTCGAGAAGCACGGTTCCCACCGGCGTGCTCAACGCGTAGCTCGCCCCCGCGCTGGTGACGACGCTCTGCCCGGTGTTGCTCTCGCGCACCGTGACGTTCGGCAGATAGCCGCGGAACGGCGAGCGGACGAAGCCCGTCACGATGCCTGTGGGGGTTGGCGCCGGCGTCGGGGCAGGATCCGTCCACCCTGAGAACCAGGGGATCTGTCCCGGTGCCACCGACGCGGGCACCGCGCCGACGAACGCGGGGCCGACCAGAATCCCACCACTCGGCGGGGTCGCGGCCGTGGCGTTCGCGAGTGGCGAGTTGAAGACCGGCCGCAAATCGGGAAGCAAGAGGTCGTTCTCGCTCTTGAGCAATCCGCCGGCGCTCGCGACCACCACGTTCGCCGCCGCCGCATCAGCGAGCACGGCCCCCTCGCTGCTCGTGCATTCGGCGGGCGTTGCACCGGCGCCGAGTGCGCTCGCGCCGGCCGTGACGACGCTAGTAAGCGCGAGCGCGCCTGTGTTGAGCTGCGCGCAGGTCGCAGCACCCACGATGTCGAGTGCCATGTGCGGCGCATACAGGAAGCTATTCTGCACTCGTCCAGCGGTGCCGCGCTCGAAGACGAGCGCGCGCGCCGATGCATGATCCGGGTTGACCGGCGTCGATTGCGCGAGGATTGTCAGATTGAACAGCGTGGGCGCGGATCGCGGCAGTGCCTCCGGATCGCCGGTCGCGGTCAGGGCATTCTGTCCGACCAGTGCCGCGCGGAAGGACGCGACGTCCTGCTGGATCGCGATGGCCTGCGCCTCGCCGCGCCATCCACCGGTCCAGCGCAGTCCGGTGCCGTTGGCAGTGAGAAAGAGCTCGCGCGCCCGTGCGCGCCCCCCGATTGCCAGCACGCCTTCGAAGCGGCTGCGATTCGCCTGCACATGATGAATCACGGTGCCGCTCCCGACGCCCTGCAGTTGGAGCCCCCGCTCTGCGTACTCGATCCGCACGAATTGGAACACGCCGCTCGAGTCTGCATCGTTGCAGCCACCGTAGGCGAGCGCGGGCGCGGCGGGGTCGACGCTTTCGCGGCACCCGCCAGTTCCGCTTCGTCCGCCGACCAGGCTCAATGCAGGACCGGCATTGATGCGCGCGTTCCCCTGCACGATCACGCCACCCCAACATCCCGGATACTTCACGGAAGCTGTGCAGGTGAGAACAATCGGTCGCGTGATGGTGCCGCTCGCCTCAACGGTCCCCTCGCGCGTAATCACGATGTACGCGCCGAGCGCGCCCTCGACGCGGGTGCCGGCATCAATCCGCAACGCGCCATCGCGGACGATCGCGAGCGGTCCGGCCAGCTGGATCGTCGTGTTCGCGGAGAAGTGGAGGGGCGAGTCAATCCGGGTAATCTCGCCGGGTGTGCCGAGACGCAGGACGCGGCGCGGTGGGGAGGGTGCCGTCGTCGCGACGAGGATCGTGGCCAGCAGGACGAGTCGGAAGGCGGCGCGCATGTATGAACAATCGGCTGGCTGCGCATCGGTTGGAACCGGCCGAACGCAACGAGCGCGTCTTGGACAGGTAACGGTGCGCGCTGACTCCGACGAGAATCGCGTCTATCAGCGCGTCGGTAACTTCAGCGAGGTCACGCGGCGGGCATGGCCCGCCTTAAGCTCGCGCACCTCAAGCGGCAGCACTTCCGCGTGCAGGAAATGCCCCACGCCATCGATGCGCCGTATCCGCGCACTCGGCAGCGCGGCGAGTCGGGCCAGTTCAGACATCTTTGGTGCGCATTCGTGGGGTGCCGCGCCGACGAGTACGAGAATTCGGACGCGCAGTCGAGGGGGGGGGGGGAGCTCTGCAATACGAGCTGATCTGGTGGCTCGACCCGCACGACGGCCTGCGCGCGTCAAGCACGTGGCTGCTCTCATGTCGTCCGTTGCCGTCGGCACGGGCGAGATGTGGGTGCTGGTCGATGAGATCGGCGTGCAGCGCACGTCATCTTGGTTCATCACGACCGCCATGACGAGTCTGTTCAACTTTTCCTTCCTGCGGCGGATGCTGGGTCTGACGAGTAGACGCCGGGAGCGCGATGGCGCGGTATGTCATTCCTTTGTGCGATGGGGATTGAAAAGGGCCATTCCTAAGTTTCGGTACTGCAGGTGTCTGCAGGCACAGGCACCTCGACCGAGAACGTGATGGCATCTGGCAGCGCGAGCGCAACCATCCGGGCGAGCAACGATCTCGCCGTCACGGCTCTTGCCGGTGACTGGCGGCTTGACGACGCGCTTCCGCGTTTCGAGCCGCTGCTGGTCGCGGCGCTCGCCGCTGAGGCATCGTCCGCGCGAACGATTCGCACCGTTGGCTTCGATGCCACCGCGCTCGGCACCTGGGACAGCAGCCTCCTGATTTTTCTGCGCCAAAGTCAGTCGTACAGCGAGTCGCAGCACTACGCGTTCGATACCACCGGGCTCCCAGAGCGGATCACGCAGCTGCTTGGACTCGCGAATGCAGTCCCCGAGCGGGTCATCGAACCCCCCGCCGCGCCGCCCTCGCGCGTCGCGCAGATCGGCCTCGCGGGAATCGCCGCGTGGGACTCCATTGTCGCCGGTGTGACCTTTCTCGGTGAGGTCGTCCAAGGGTTCTTCCGGTTGTTCACCGGACAGGTCCCCATGCAGTGGCGGGCGTTCTGGGTCGTTGTGCAGGCGAATGGCTCCGGGGCGCTCCCTATCGTCACCCTGATCGCGCTGCTCGTCGGTGTGATTATCGCCTTCCTTGGCGCCGTCGTGCTGCAACGCTTTGGTGCGGGCTACTATGTGTCGTACCTCGTCGGCTACGGCATGCTCCGCGAGATGGGAGCGCTCATGACCGGCATCATCATTGCCGGTCGCACGGGCGCGGGCTTCGCGGCCGAACTCGGCAGCATGAAGATCACCGAAGAGCTGGACGCGTACGCCACGCTCGGCATCTCTCCGGTCGATCATCTCGTGTTGCCGCGGATGCTCGGCCTCTTCGTGATGATGCCGTTGCTCGTGATCTACGCGGATCTTGTTGGCGTGCTGGGCGGGCTCTTCGTCGCCGTCGTGCAGATCGATCTCTCGACGACCCAGTTCTTCATCGGGATGTTGAGCGTGGTCGAGCTCTCCGACGCGTTGCTTGGACTCTTCAAGGCCACCGTCTATGGCGCCATCGTTGGGTTCGCCGGCTGCATGCATGGCCTTCGGACGGGGAGTGATGCGAGCGCCGTCGGTCGTTCGGCGACCTCTGCGGTCGTTCTCGGCATCACCCTGATCATTGTGGCGAATGCGGTCATTGACTGGCTGGCGGCACTATGGAAGATCTGACGCCTCCGGTGGAAGTGAAGAACCTGACGATGCAGTACGAGTCGCTCGTCGTGATGAAGGATCTGACGTTCACGGTGAATCGTGGCGAGGTCTTTGTCATCATGGGAGGCAGCGGGAGCGGCAAGAGCACGCTGCTGAAGCACCTGATCGGCCTCAAACAATCGCCCCCTGGTGCGGTCCGCATCACTGGCGAGGATCTCTCGACGGCCGATCCCGCGGCGCGGAAGAAGGTGTTGCGACGGATCGGGGTGCTGTACCAGAATGGCGCGCTCTGGAGTGGACTGACGCTCGCCGAGAACGTGGCGTTGCCGCTGTCGGAACTCTCGGAGCTCCCGGAGGCGGCGATCGCCGAGGTGGTCGCGCTCAAGCTCGCGCTCGTGGGATTGCACGGGTATGGCGAGTTCTATCCGTCCCAGATCAGTGGTGGGATGCGGAAGCGTGCTGCGCTTGCCCGGGCGATTGCGCTCGATCCCGACGTGTTGTTCTTCGATGAGCCGTCGTCCGGGCTCGACCCGATCAGTGCCAGCCGACTCGACGATTTGATCATCGCCATCGCGGCGAGCTTCGGGACGACGATCGTCGTCGTGACGCATGACCTCGCCAGCATTTTTCGGATTGCCGACCGCGCAATTTTTCTCGACATCTCAAAGCGGACCATGACCGCACTCGGTGATCCCGCCGAGCTGCGGGACAGCCCACCGAACGACGAAGTCCGTCGATTCCTGACGCGCGACAGCGGGACTTCCCAAGAGCACCTCAAGAGCACCCCATGAGCACCCCATGAGCACCCCATGAGCATCCTATGAGCATCCGAGCGAATCCGACGGCAATCGGGGCATTCCTGATTGGTGCCGTTGCCATTCTGATTGGTGGGGCCGCGGTATTGGCCTCGGCGACCTGGTTCGAGAGCCGGTCGGTCTTCGTGAGCTACTTCGCGGAGTCGATCAATGGACTCGAGTACGGCGCCCCCGTGAAGTTCCAGGGTGTGCCAATTGGGACCGTGACGGAACTGGAAATTCAGATTGACCGCGTGGGCAAGACGTTTCAAGTACCCGTACGGTATGAGATTGATCTGAAGAAGTTGCAGACCTTGCGTGGGTCGTGGGTGAACTTGGCAGACCGCGCCGTACGCAACGAGCAGATCGCCGATGGGCTTCGCGTACAGTTGCAGATGGAGAGCATTGTCACGGGCCAGCTGTATCTCGAGGTGAGCTACGACCCCCAGGCGAAGCCCGCCGTGCTTGAGCCACACCAGACCGAGCACCCCGAGCTTCCCACCACGCCCTCGCTGATGGCGGCGCTCGGCACGGGTGCCGGTAGCGTCGTCTCTGATGTGGTCCGCGTGTTGTATCAGGTGAATGAGCTCTTGACGGAAATTGACATGCCGGAGATCAACGCGGCCGTGGTGCAGACGGCGCAGGCGGTCCAACGACTCGTCAATGCTCCGGAGATCCGCACGGCACTTGCTGAGCTTCCGGTGGCAACGGCACAGGTGACTCGCACGATGGCGGCGGTCGAGCAGCTCGCGCTCACGTCCGACAGTGCGATCGGGCCCATTGCGATACAGGCCGAGCGCGCCACCACTGAACTGGCCGGTGCGCTGCAGGCATTGCACAAGACGCTCGACCAGACGGAGGGGCTACTCTCCATGGACTCCGGTATTGGGTTCGAGCTGCAGGGCGTGCTGGCGAGTCTCAAGGAAGCGTCTGATGCACTCCAACTGCTCGCCACTACGCTGGAGCAGAGTCCTGACATCTTGATCCGTGGCAAGAAGCCGCCGGAGAGGAAGCCATGAAGGGATCGACCAGAGTGACCACGTTCGCGCTCGTCGCGACTGCGCTCGTCTGTACCGGATGCTTCCGGCTCGCGCGGAAGTCCCCACCGGTGGAGCGGTACGTCCTCGGTGGCGTGTCAATCGAAGCGGCGAATACGGCGGGCGGTGCAGCGGCAACGAGTAGTGCAACGAGTGGTGCCGCAGATCCGGAGCCGCGCGGACTGTCGGTCGGCTTACGGCGACTCGATCTGGCGCCGTACTTGGCAACGCTGGCCATCGTCGTGCGGCGTGCCGACAACGAGGTCGTCACAACGGAATTCCATCGGTGGGCGGAGGGACCGGCTACGGGCTTGAATCGCGCTTTGTCGGGATACCTCGTCGGAGCCGCGGTGATTCGTTCCGTCGATGTGGCGCCTTGGCCGATTCGTGCAGCGCACGACTATCTGTTGCAGATGCATGTCACTCGTCTCGAGGGAGTGGTGCCGAGTGGTGGGAATGTCCGAACGGGGGAGGCGCATCTCTTGGCACACTGGAAGATCATCCAGCCCGACGATGGCGCCCTCGTGGCCCGAGGCGTCACGGACTACCGCAGCCGCGATTGGAGAGTCGATGACTACGCAGCGCTCGTGTCCCGGTTCGATCGTGGGTTGATCAAGCTCTCACAGGATATCGTGGCCTGTCTGCAGAGGCTCGGGCCACGGACGCCGCCAGCTGCTGGCGTGACGGAGGCACCCGCCCCGATGGAGTGCGTGTCGCGCGAACCGTAGCGGCTTGGACCGAAGAGCAGGCGAGGAGCAGGCGAGGAGCAGGCGAGGAGCA
>Ga0163144_10005159_pt1 | contig 29136 bp, 18 predicted proteins | sample OliLak19BULKMAT1_FD_123175 | JGI IMG/M metagenome (GOLD analysis project Ga0163144, IMG submission 123175) | Freshwater microbial mat bacterial communities from Lake Vanda, McMurdo Dry Valleys, Antarctica - Oligotrophic Lake LV.19.BULKMAT1 | ecosystem: Environmental > Aquatic > Freshwater >...
AATTGGTATAAATCTGATTTTTACTTTTTTAACAAAAGCAATCGCGCCGGCATAAACACAAATTTTAATAAAGGAATATGTGGAAACAATTTTTTCCAATTTGATTTAAGAAATTCAAGCAATCCACCCCTTGATTCTTTTAACAAATGTATCTGGTTTCATGACAATGACACGTCCTTCAAGAAATCTTTTTCAGCTGCGAAGGCAAAGTATTCCGCTCTTATCACCAATAAATTTTGCAGCTCGCCAGATACAGTTTACCTAAAAGTTACGAATAGAGCTATCCCAACCATTGAACTCTCATCCAAAACAGAAGTATGTAAGGGTGATACCATCAACCTCAGTGCAAAACTTTCTGACAATAGCTGGAGTGATACACTAATTCAATGGAATTTGGGACTTGGAAATGGTAATAAAAAAACGGTAACAGTTCAATCTCAAACCATGTACAAATCTAGTATCACTGATTCTTGCGGTACTAATTCAGATTCTATTATTGTAATACCACAGATTGTTAGTGCAAAATTTATTACAGACTATAATGACAGTCTTGATAAAACCTTTTTGATGGACAAAAGCATAGGCAAAAATATTAACAAATGGCAATGGCTGCTAGATAAGGCATATCTATCAGATTTTCAAAATACGGAAATATTAAACCCATCAAAAAGCAGTTATGTTGTTTGCCTTTATATTCAAAATGATATTTCTTGCAAGGATTCCGTTTGCAAAACCGTCCCAATGCCAAGCAAAGGCAACATTTATATTCCTAATATTTTTAACCCATCATCAGGCATTCCCATCAACACGCGCTTTGCACCCTTTAGTAGAATGGCTCTTCAATATCAAATGCAGATTTATAGTCGATGGGGTGAAAAGCTCTTTATCGGAGACGCTGATGCGGGCGGTTGGGATGGAAATTATCAAGGTGCGCCTTGTCATGATGGAAATTATATCTATATCATCACTGCAAAGTTTAACGATTCAAACGGCAATCCAATCACTCAAAATTTCAAAGGAACTGTGTTATTGTTGAGGTAATTAGAATAACAAAATCTCGTTACTACACTTGCTACCCATTCTTTTCATCCATAAATCTTTTCTAATCGTGTTAATCGCTGTCGGTTTTATATTATTTTTGACCTCTAAAATAAAAACATGGAATATATAAACTACTTACACAACATCTTACGATGGGCGTTAATCATTGCAGGTTTCTGGGCTATTTTCCTCGCTTTTACAGGCGTTAGTAATAAACGCGCTTGGGAAGTTAAGGACAATAAATCAGGAATGTGGTTTGTGTTATTTTGTCATATACAACTGCTTATCGGTTTAGTTTTGTATTTTTATAAAGGATTCTATTCCGCCTTTTCCAATATGGGCGAAGCCATGAAAAACCCTGTTTCTCGCTATTGGAGTGTAGAACATCTTTTTGGTATGGTGATAGCCATTGCGCTTATTCAATATGGTAGAATAGCTTCTAAGAAAGCCTCTAATGACATGGCCAAACACAAAAAAGCACTCATCTGGTTCAGCATCGGAATGATTCTAATTCTCGTAAATATTCCATGGCCATGGAAGGCAGAAGGCATTGCAAGGGCGTTATTTCCTGGAATGTAAATTAACAGAAGTTGAAAAGAAGATGGGCGTTTCCCTAAAGGGTCGGGCTTTCCGTTCCAATCTTTTGCTCGTTCCTCTCAAAAGGATTTCCACTGCAATCCCTAACGCGAAATCAGCCGCATGAAGATTTTAAAAACACCTTGGAAAGATGACTTGATGGATTTGTTTAGATGTTCAAAAAAACTATTAAAATAATATCGCCATTTGTTAAGGAAAATATTTGCAATAAACTATTAACATTCAAAAAAAGCGATACCAAAATAGAATTAACAACATTTTTCAAATTAATGAGTATTTATCCTGATTCGCTCGATTTAGCTGGGCTTTAAAATATCAATAAAGAAAATTTTCTTTTTAATACAATTTTTATATATTGAAAATATTTTAAGGTTAAAATAATTAATTAAGTTTTATTCAAATCCCACCTTCAATAATCAACATACTTCACCGTTATCCAAATATCCGAATTTCTTCCCTTGTCATCTGTGCAAGAGATTTTTGTTTTCCCTTGTTCTGGCGTGAAAAAATTTTTAATTTCGGCTCCTGATTTGAGAAAAAACTTATCATTGATATACCAATAAACTTCCTTAACATCAGACGTTACATGGCAGGTAAGCTGCAAGGGTTCCTGAGATTGTTTGCTGATATAATAGGCATTGCCATTCAATGGAAAGGTAATACTAGGTGCATTTTCGATAAATATTTTATCACAATCAGGATTATGAGGCGGTAATCTGTCGTACCCAATATTGCGCTCATTATACCACGCTTGAATTTCAGGACTTACCATCTTAAACCATTTCTTTTTGTATCCTGTTTCTGGCTGACAGCTTTTACAATACACAATTTTTTCATCTGCCGATACAGCATATTCTTTTAAATGTTCACAAATTTTTGATCCTGAGGCCAGTGGAATAAAGTAATCTGCCCGCAGATTGGTGCATTGTGGCCCCGGTAAATCTCCAGTTTCTGAACAAACCATGCGAATTTTACAACCTTCTGGCATAAAAAACCATTCATTGCTGGAATTATAATCGAGGGTATTAAAAATCTGAAAGAGTAATGGAGTTGCAATGGTGGCACCACTGAGGCCTGCAACGCCTTTGTTTGAGAAATTGCCTACCCAAATTCCAACCGTGTAGTTTTTATTATAACCGATGCTCCAAGCATCTCTCCTGCCATACGACGTTCCAGTTTTCCAAGCTATTTTAGGAAGTTTGGTACTGTTTTCATAGCCAACCGGCAAATCAGGTCTCGAAATTTTAGCGAGAATTTCTGTAACCATATAATTGGAGGCTGGGCTAAGAATCGCTTTCCCTTTCTCCTTTTTATCAAAATTACAATAACGAGGTGTTATAAATTGGCCATCATGCGCCATGATAGAAAATAAAGCTGTTGTTTCCTCTAGCGTTACCCCACAACCTCCCAAAATAAGGGATAACCCTAATTTTTCTCTGTCTCTGTTAATTTGCTTAAAACCACAGGCTATAAGCTTGTGAATTAAAATATCTTTACCAAGACTATTAAGTGCTAAAACGGCAGGGATATTGAGTGAATTTTCCAAGGCAAAGGAAACTGTAACAGGCCCCTTAAAAGTTTGATCATAGTTTTCAGGTCTGTATCCTTTAATATTTAAGGGTACATCTGAAATGACGGTTTGTGGGGTAAAAATCCCTTTATCAATACAAAGTCCATATAACAAGGGTTTTAGCACGCTGCCAGGCTGACGCACTGCTGCTGCCCCATTCACCTGTCCACCATCAAAACTATTATAGAAATCTGCAGAGCCAATATAAGCTATCACCTTTTTTGTTTTGTTATCAATAACCACACAAGCCGCATTATGAATATCCATAGACCCAACCCCTTTAACGTAATCACTGATTATTTTCTCTAATTTCCATTGCGTATTCATGTCGAGAAAGGTTTCAATATTGGCTTTGTGATGCTCTTTTTTTAATTTTAATGATAGATGGGGTGCAAATTTTGGCGCTTCAATTCTTTTGGCACTAAAGGGCTCACTCATGGCATCTCTTATTTCTTTTTCGGTAAATACTTTTTCCTTAAGCCATTTCCTGAGCCAACGATTTCTTTCTTTTTCGATATAAATATTTGAAGTACCAATTTTTAAGGATGTAGGGCGGTTTGGAATAATGGAAAGCGCCACAATTTCTGCTAAACTTAATTTGGAAGGATTCTTTTGAAAATAGAGTACAGACGCTGATTTTATTCCTTCTACATTGCTTCCATACGGCAATAAATTTATATACATGCTAAATATTTCATCCTTGCTATATCGCCACTCGAGCTGAAAGGCTCTGAATATTTCAATAAGCTTTCCTATATAAGTTCTTCTTTTGGGTTCTAAAAGTTTGGCTACCTGCATGGTAATAGTAGATGCGCCACTCATGCGTTTGCGACTGTAAGTGTTCTTAAGCACAGAACGAATTAATGATACCAGATTAATCCCGGGATGATAATAAAAATAGCGGTCTTCTTTTAACAGAATTGTTTTTTTTAATAAGGGTGAAATTTCAGTTTGTTCTATTTTCATTCGCCACTTATCGCCTTTATTTAAGAAGGCGTGAATCACTTCTCCCTTAGCATCCGTAATGGTTGTAGAGTATTCTATACTTGGCTTTAGAGGAAAAAATATATGAAGAATAATAAGGCAAAAAATAAATATGAATACTGATATATAAATTGTTTTAAATATCCGTTTAAGTGTTATTCTTGAAGGTATAAATCTCATCATTTTACAAACGCTTCCCAAGCCTGATTTAAACCGTAAATCTATTAAACATTAACTGAAACAAAAAATTCAATCTCCTTTATATATGAAAATTAATTACCTAATTTCCTTTCTTTTTATTTCATTGTTACTCGCATCTTGCAGAAATAAAAACAATCTTAATCTTTCGGAAACAAATTGCAGGGAAGAAGTCCCTGTTCTAGGTAATTTTAATTTTGTTTTCGATAAAAATTTAGTGAATGATTCCAGTTTAAACCGTTGGTTGGATGACCCTTACATAGAATTTGAACCTGCAATTAAAGGAAAATTCAGTTGGCGAAATGCGAATGAATTGGTTTTTTCGCCTTCAAGTCCTTTAAAACCGGCAACAAAATATTTAGCCAAATTCACAAAAGAACTTGTAAAAAAGACAAAATTTAAGATTGGAAGCCTCGAAGACATTCACTTTCATACCCCCTATTTAACAATAAGCCAAACAAATGGATTATGGGTTAATCCAGAATCACTCTCCTCTAATATTGTACCTGAAGTCATTCTCACTTTTAACTATAATATCAATCCAAAAAATTTGACTACTCTTTTAAGCCTAAAAAATGGTTCTGATAAACTTGAATTTCAAGTAATAACCCAAGAAGTTTCTTCAGTTATATCCTTAAGAATTAATAATCTTACGCCGGTTGACAAAGATTTTACACTCAATCTTGAAATTGAAAAAGGTTTAATTCCTGAAGGTGGGCTTGCAGGTACCTCTGAGGAAATAAAGGAAAACATTTTTCTTTCCTCACCCTTCAATTTAATTATCTCAAGCACCGAAGCCGAGCACGACGGCATAACAGGAACTGCAAGAATATACACAAGTCAACGCATTTCATCAGAAATTAATTTGCAAGATTATATCATCATTGAACCAACCCTTAAATTTAAAACCTCCATTACCGATGATGGCTTAGTCATTACTTCTGATCAATTTGATTTAAGCAAAAGCTACCAAGTTGCTATTAAAAAAGGCTTGAAGGGTATGGTAGGTGGGACTTTGAAAGAAGATTACACAAGCTCTCTGCTTTTCGGAAAATTAGAACCTTCCATTTCATTTATCAATGCAAAAGGTATTTACCTAGCAGGAAAAGGCAAGCGAAATTTAGAAGTACAAATTAACAGTGTAGAAAAAGTAAAAGTGGTTATTTCTAAAATTTATGAAAACAATATCTTAAATGCCCTTAGAAACGGTTACTACCCCGCAAGCAGTGAATATGAAAATGAGTATTATGAATATTCGGAAGAAGGTTCATCTTACGGAAGTGAGTATGATTATGCAGTTGGGGACATTGTATATGAGAAAGAATTTTTAACCAAGAATCTTCCGAAGCGGGGAGCTAGTCGCTTATTTCACTTCGATTTTCCTGATGCTTTAAAAGATTTTAAAGGGATGTATCATATTAGAATAGCATCAGAAGAAGAATATTATGTAAATGCAAGCAGTTATATTTCGCTTTCTGATCTTGGAATTATTGCAAGGGCAAGCAGTGAAAAAGTGTATGTATTTGTAAATTCTATTGGCACAACCAATGCGGTAAGCGGTGCTGCTATTACACTCTATGGAAATAACAATCAAAAGATAGGTTCTGCAACCACCAATGGCGATGGTTATGGAGAAATAAAATTGACTAATAAGAATATCAAAGGATTTAAACCGGCCATGATTGTGGTTAAAACGGGTAACGATTTTAGCTATATGACCTTAAACAGCACCATGGTAGAAACGTCTAAATATGACATAGGAGGGGTACGAAACAATTCAACAGGATTGAGGGCCTTTGTTTATGGAGACAGAGATATTTACAGACCGGGAGAAAAAATTAATTTTTCTGCCATAATTCGAAATCAGGAATGGCATTTTCCAGGGAGCATTCCAATTAAAATAAAAGTACTTCTGCCCAATGGCAAAGATTTAAAGTCATTGAAAAAATCGGTGAATGACCAAGGTTCTGTTGAAGCCTCCGTAGAACTATCTCCAGCCGCTGTGAGTGGAATTTACACCATTGAAATTTATACTTCAAACGATGTTTTATTGGCTTCTAAAACTGTGATGGTGGAGGAATTTATGCCAGACAGAATTAAAGTTAAGGCAGATTTAGACAAGGCGTTCTACTCTCCAGGAGATTCCATAAATTTAAAGATTAATGCAACCAATTTCTTTGGCCCACCTGCCGCCAACCGCAATTATGAATGTGAAATTCAAGTTCATGAAAAAACATTTTCTTCAAAAAATTTTCCAAAATTTGATTTTAGTCTATCGCAAACGGAGTCTAATTATGAAAACGTTCTACTAGAAGGGGTCACCGATATAAATGGAAATGCATCTAAGAGTTATTTGGTTCCAAATTACTTTAAAGACAGAGGGGTTTTACAGACTAATTTTTACACCACGGTTTTCGATGAAAGTGGCCGTCCGGTGAGCAGAGCAAGTACTGCCGATATTTTTACACAAAATGTTTTTTATGGTATTTCTGACAATGGATACGGATACAATCCACTGAACCAGCCGGTTAAATTCAATATTATAGCTTTAAATAAAGACGATAAAGTACTCTCGAATGCCAAAGCCAAAATTTTGGTTATTAAAAATGAGTACAAAACGGTTCTCAGCAGATCCGGCAGCTATTACCGATATGAATCACAATTGAATAAAAAAACAATGGAAGACAAGGATGTTATCATAAGCGGTTCATCAGCATACTTTCAATTTGTTCCACGCAGTCCGGGCAATTATGAAATTAGGATTGCTGCACCTGGCTCTAACACCTACATAACAAGATCGTTTTATAGTTATGGTAGGTCTGGTGAATATGGCAATAGTTTTGAAGTGAACAGAGAAGGAAATATTGACATAGAAACTGACAGGGTAAAATACGAAAGTGGCTCCTCGGCAAGAATACTATTTAAAACACCTTTCAATGGCAAAATGCTGGTAACCATAGAAGGGGAAGAAATATTGGAATACCATTACCTTGATGTTAAAAACCGGGCGGCTTCCATTTCGATTCAACTTAACGAAAAATCAATACCCAATGTGTATATTACTGCTACACTCATTAAACCCCATGCTGAAAGCGAGATGCCATTAACAGTTGCACATGGTTTCAAACCAATTTTGGTAGAAGAACTCTCCAGAAAGATTCCTGTAAAAATAATTTCTGCAAAAAGTGCCCGCTCAAGAACCAAACAAAAAGTGACAGTAAAAGCGATACCAGGCTGCAAGGTAACCTTGGCTGCAGTAGATGAAGGTATTTTGCAACTCACCAACTACAAAACACCTGACCCATTTAACTTTTTCTATTCAAAAAAAGCCCTAGAGATTGATGCCTTCGATATTTACCCTCTTCTTCTTCCTGAGATAAAAAACGCGGTGTCGTTCACAGGTGGAGATGGATATAATCTCACAAAAAGAGTGAATCCTTTGCCAAATAAAAGAGTAAAGTTGGTTGCAAATTGGAGTGGAATTACGGATGCCGCTTCAGGTACGGTCACTTTTGATATAGATATTCCGCAATTCTCTGGAGAAATCAGATTGATGGCCGTAGCTTACAAAGATGAAAACTTTGGCAGTGCTGAAGAAAAATTAAAAGTAGCTGATCCTGTTGTTATTAGTACAGCATTACCAAGGTTTTTGAGCCCAGGTGATACCGTTATTATGCCTGTTACAATTTCAAACACAACGGCCAATACATCATCAGGAAAAGTAATCTTAAATTTAAGCGGTGGATTGGTTCAAGTAAGTAAACAAGGCGAAGTCATCAATTTAAAACCGAACAGTGAAACAACCATCGATTATAAAATTGTTGCTGGTAATAATACTGGATTATGCAAAGTGTCATTAACTGTAAATGCCATGGGTGAAAGGTTTTTGGAAGAAACCGACATGACTATTCGGCCAACTACCTCCTTACAGAAGCGCAATCAAAATGGAACGACAGATGCAAGTATTATAAAAAAACTAAATTTGGGTGCATCTGATTTTATTGCTTCCAGTGTAAAAAAGCAGTTTGTTATTAGCAGGTCGCCCATCTTAGAATTTGCTGATCAATTAAATTATCTTGTTCAGTACCCATACGGCTGCACTGAGCAAACCATATCCTCAGCTTTCCCTCAGCTTTACTATGGTGATTTGGCTGATATGATGAACATTAAAGATAACAATAAAGCGTATGCCAATTATAACGTACAAGAAGCCATTCGAAAAATTATGATGCGACAATTGTACAGTGGTGCAGTTACATTGTGGGATGGAGAAGGGTCTGAAAATTGGTGGACCACAACCTATTCTGCACATTTTTTATTGGAAGCTAAAAAGTCTGGTTTCGAAGTAGATGGCTCAGCGATTGACAAAATGCTCGACTACTTAAAAGCACGCGTTAAAAGCAGAGAGACTATAGGTTATTTTTATAACAGAAATGAAAACAAACAGATAGCTCCTAAAGAAGTAGCATATAGTTTATTTGTATTGTCCATGGCTGGAAAACCTGATATAGGAACCATGAATTATTACAAACAAAATAGTTCGCTCTTAGCACTCGATAGTCGTTACTTGCTCTCAGCAGCTTATGCCATTTCAGGTGATAAGGCTAAATTTTGGGAAATGCTTCCTAGGTCATTTTCAGGAGAAGTTTCTGTGAAGGCAAGTTACGGTAGCTTTTATTCTGATGTGCGTGATGAAGGGATTGCCCTTTATGCCGTTTTGGAAGTTGATCCTGGAAATGCTCAGGTTGCACTCATGGCTTCACACATAAGCAATGCTTTTAAAACAAGGAAATATTTGAGCACACAAGAAAGGGCATTTGGATTATTGGCTCTTGGTAAGATGGCCCGTGAATCGGCAGGAAATAATGCCACGGCGGTGATTAAAATTGGCGAAAAAGTGATTGGAAACTTCACAGGCAAAACACTGACACTCGATACAAAACAATTGATAGGAAATGATCTAATAATAAATACATCAGGCAAAGGTAAATTGTACTATTTTATACAGACCGAAGGCATTAGTGCCACAGGTAACTTTAAAGAAGAAGACAATTATATCAAGGTCAGAAAGCAATTTTTTGATAGAAATGGCAATCAGATTACTGGAAATTCATTCAAACAAAATGATTTGATTGTGGTTGGGATAAGCATTGAAAAGTCTTATTCATCCCGCATCGAAAATATAGTGATTACGGATATGTTGCCAGCAGGTTTCGAGATAGAAAATCCCCGAATTAAAGAAATACCAGGAATGAATTGGATAAAAAATGATAGCTATCCTATCCACCGAGATATGAGAGATGATAGAATAAATTTATTTATCGATCTTAACCAGCCACGCCAAACGTATTACTATGCCGTAAGAGCTGTGTCACTGGGTGTTTATAAAATGGGGCCTATTATGGCGGATGCCATGTACTTTGGTGAAATGCACTCATACAATGGGGCTGGCATTATTAAAATTGTTAAAAAATAAGATTTTTTGGTTTCCATGAAAATAGGAAGAAATTCAAATAGGAAACGAGGCCATAGTGACCTAAGAGTTTATGGTTTAGACTTTATTAAGAATATCGGCCAAGGCAAACGGTATGTCATTCTTTTTATTTTTGCTCAACTTACATTCAATCTTTTTGCTCAGGATATAAAGATAGAAGAAAAATTTGACCCTTCAAAAACACCAGAACAGCCAAACTATTCAACCGTTATGAGTTGGGCAGCCTTGCCTTGTACTAAGGATGCAGCAGATACTTTTGCGGGGAAGGGAAAACTAAAAGATGAGCAAATGAATGCCACGGCAGATGTTTTTTTTATACATCCAACTTCGTTTACCAAAAAACCCAAAGGTGTAAACCTCTGGAATGGTGATATTCATGATGAAGAATTAAATAGAATGACAGATGAAGGCTCAATTCGGTATCAAGCAAGTGTATTTAATGGCAGTGGGAAAATTTATGCCCCGCGCTACCGTCAGGCTCATTATTATAGTTATTTTACCACGGATACTGCTTCTGCAAAAAAAGCATTCGATTTGGCCTATCAAGATGTAAAAAATGCCTTCGAATACTACCTAAAAAATTACAATAAAGGGAGACCAATTATCATTGCAGCACACAGTCAGGGAACTACACACGCCATCACTTTAATAAAAGATTTTTTTGATGGCAAGCCGCTTTCCAATCATTTAGTTTGCGCCTATATTGTTGGTATGCCAGTTTATGATACTTTGTTCCAAAATATTAAACCTTGTGAAAATGCCAACCAAACAGGATGCTATTGCACTTGGCGAACTTTTGCCGTAGGTTATTATCCTAAGGATTATGTTGAGACTGCGAAACTGGCTGTATGCACCAACCCTTTAACTTGGAGTATTAACAATACATACGCTGAGGCTAAATTGAACAAAGGAGGAATTTTGCGCGAAATGGATAAAATTATTCCGAAATTGTGTGATGCCCAGGTTGGAGATGGGGTATTAAGAATTAACAAACCACATTTCAAAGGAAGCAGGCTCTTCAATATCAAGAATTATCATATTGTTGACTATAACCTGTTCTTTGTAAATATTAGAGAAAATGTGGCGAACAGAACAAAAATATTTATGGATAATGCTAAAAAGTAAGTTGAATTCGCTCAGTAGATTATAAACTCAATATTTGGGAATGAAACTCAACTCAATCCACCTTAAAAAGAGTTTTTTTGCCATTGATCTCAGCTTCCGCGGTATTATCGCAAGCCTCATTGTTGTAAGGATCATAATTTACAAGAATCGTTTTATTGGCAACATCATTTTTAATAGAAAGTTTGCCTATTATAAATGTTTTTGAACAATTAAGTTCCATTTTCTTAATCAAGGGTTCATCAATGTTAACATCAAATTTTTCACCATCTCTATTCATACCTTTGGCTGCGCCTTCCACGGAATAAATATCACCCCAAATTCCTTTTCCTGCATCTTTAATTAAACGAATGGTTCGATTGCATGACCAGCTTATTTTGTTTCTGAAATTATCGACAACATTAAGGCTATCCGTCTTTAATATCAAACTCATTCCATCCAAATTTTCAATCGAAATAATACCCGATAACCATGTCATTTCATTTCCTGATCCTGTATAAAAACTATCTTTCTGTTCACAGGTTAATTGAAAAAAAGAACCCGGCACTTCAATCGGTTTTGAGAGAAAAAAACGAATTTTACCTGAGCGATATTTACCATCACTGCAAAGCAATCCGTAAGGCTTTGCATTCCCTCTAAAACCAAAATCAATTACACCTTCAATGCCATCCATGTCTTTAAAGGTAGAGTCAATAAAAAATATTGTCACACTTCCAGGCAAAATCCCCCCAGCCTTCTTGTATAATTTTGTATTGGCTACCCAATCCGACATGGCTTCTATTGTAGAATTACATTCGTTTTCGGCCAGTGCATTGTCTTCAGCAGAAAACACATTCTCTTTTAACTCTGTCAAAGTTTTATTGCAGTTCATCATAAAGAAACAGGCTATTATGCTTGTAAAAAAAAGTAACTTCGGAATGTTCTTGGTACTTAAAATAGGTTTAAGGAATCGTATAAAATTTGAAATCAAATTCACGGCAAAAAAGGTCACAATAGATATTTTTTTGTAGAAATGGATTAACTTGCGCACTGTTATATTTTATACTTATTTTCGAATGCAAGATTAGGTGATTTACTGTTAAATCCTGTGTTGCTACCCGTCAATTTTTCGTTATAATCCTGATTTGGAGTCTTCAAGGCAAACTCTTTTCGCAAATATTCTTTTGCCTCTGGCCATTCCCGGAAGTTTAACCTACCGTGTACCCATGGAATTAAACGAATTGGTAATGGAAGGTAAGCGTGTGGTGGTATCTGTTGGTAAAAGTAAATTGTATGCTGGCATTGTTATTTCCGTTACCGAAGAAATACCGAAAGGCATGGAAGTTAAATACATACTTTCAATGCTCGACGATGTTCCGATTATTTCAGCGCGACAACTTGCATTTTGGCACTGGCTATCCTCCTATTATATGTGCACCACCGGGGAGGTTATGCGCGCGGTTTTACCTTCGGCCTTAAAACTCGAAAGCGAAGCCATGCTAACGCTTAACGATGGCTATGATCATCTTTCCATTCTCGATTCTGATGAAGCAATTATACTGCAATATCTCGAAAAAGCGGGAGAGGTTTCTATAAGTTCTGCTTCTGTCATTGTTAAAAAACACAATATTTATAAGGTCATAAAATCGCTTTATCAAAAAGGGGCTATTTTACTCAAGGAAGACCTTTCTGACAATTACAAACCAAGACGAATTCAATGTATCCGAATAAATCCTGAAATTGACGAAGAGGGATTAAAGTCCATCTTCAACAAGTTGGAACAAAAGGGAAGAAAACAATTGGAAGTTTTGATGGCTTTGTATTCATACCAAACAAAAAACAAGCACGTTGAAAGGGCAGTTTTTATTAAGGAAAGTAATGCTAGTTCCGCCTCTTTGAAAACATTAATTGAAAAGGAAATCATTGACCTGTATGCAGTTGACAAACAAACGCTTCAAAATATAGAAACAGTTGCCTTGCCTGCTTTATCAGATTCTCAACAAACTGCCTTCACACAAATTGAAAAATCATTTGAGCAGCATGAGGTTTGCTTGCTGCATGGAGTTACCTCTTCAGGAAAAACACATATTTACTTTCATTTTATAGAGGCCCAAATAAAAGCAGGAAAACAAGTTTTGTTCATTGTGCCGGAGCTTGCGCTTACAGCCCAATTGGTTGAACGTTTCAGAAAATATTTTGGCCACCTCATTGAAATCACCCATTCAGGATTTAGTCAGAATGAGCGCCTTGAGACCTGGAATAATGTAGCATCAGGCAAGACAAAAATTGTACTTGGTGTGCGTTCATCCCTTTTTATGCCTTTCCAAAATCTGGGATTAGTGATCGTTGATGAAGAACACGAAACCACACTCAAGCAGCAAGATCCCGCCCCGCGCTATCATGCCCGCGAAGCTGCCATGGTTTTAGCTAAAGAATTTAAAGCCAAAGTTATTTTAGGCAGCGCAACACCTTCGGTCGAAAGCTGGTATAATGCCCACACCGGAAAATATGGATTAGTCCATCTAACCGAGCGCTTTGGTGGTGCTATAATGCCCAATATAGAACTTGTGAGTATTGCCGAAGCTTTGAAAGGAGGCCGAATGAAAGGTCCATATTCTTCCGATATGCTTGATGCCATAGAAATGGTACTCAAAAATAAAAAACAGGCCATCATTTTTCAAAACCGCCGAGGTTATGTGCCAGTGACCGAATGTGGGGTTTGCGGTTGGAGTCCAAAATGCGTAAATTGTGATGTTTCTCTAACGTACTATACTTCCTCTCAAAATTACCGATGCAATTTCTGTGGATTCAAAAATGAGATAATAAAACAATGCGGTGCATGCGGAAGTACGCGCTTAAAGTTAATTGGATATGGCACAGAACGGTTAGAAGAAGAATTAAAACTACATTTTCCGGAGGCTCGCATTGCACGTTTTGATTCTGAATCAACACGCAATCGAAAACAAATGGAAAAACTCATAAAAGATTTCGAAAACGGAGAATTAGATATTCTTGTTGGAACGCAGATGCTTAGTAAAGGACTCGATTTCGCCAATCTTGACTTTGTAGGTGTTATCAATGCTGACCACTTAATTAATTTTCCTGATTTTAGAGCGGTTGAAAGAAGTTTTCAAATGCTCGTTCAAGTATCAGGCAGAGCAGGCCGAAGGGGTCAGGCTGGCACAGTGATGGTTCAATCCTATCAACCTTGGCATAAAGTTCTTGAAGCCCTTAAAACATCCGATATAAGTACCCTTTACGAATGGGAATTACAAGAACGCCAAAAATACCATTATCCACCCTTTACACGGGTCATTAAACTTACAATCAAACATCCAAAAGCCATCGTTGTTGGTCAAGCTGCTCAATTATTGGGCGAGTGGCTAAGACAAACTTTGGGTGATAAAGTTTTAGGGCCAGAGAGTCCTTATGTACCTAAAATAAGAAATCAATATATTCAACAAATAGTCGTTAAGTACGACCCTTCTAAGGTTTCTTCTCAAAAATTAAAAGGACATCTTTCCAAATTAATAAACCGTTTAAGAACCATAAAGGAATACAAGCAGGTGTGGGTTGTTCCGGATGTGGATGCTTATTTTTAGGAGGAATAAGAACTTGATGTGACCTGGTGTAAATCCAAATTGCTGACTGAAACGGATATTAAAATAAATTGGGTGTATTTGAAGTTAGTCAGTGGTGTGATGATCGTAGAATTAATTATTTGGAACTAAATCATTTAGTCTACAAAATCTCTGCTCCTCTTATTTTTTTGACTCACTTTTGGATTAAATTTAGGAAATATTTCAGCTTATCTCTTGGAGTTGATGGATGATAAATGCTCGACAGTATTATGTTGGTTAAAAGACATGAAATTTAATCTATTAATTATTAACCATTTATATTTACCACTTCCCCCCGCTTCTCAAACAGATCACCAGACAATTCAACTTTCCTGCAGCAAAACCAATTGCTGAGCCTAAAAGTCCACCGGCAATTACATCTGAAGGATAATGAAACCCAATATAAACTTGGGCAAAAGCAATTAAAAATGCCCACGATAAAAAGGGGATAATGAGTTTATATTTGTCTTTATATCTTATAAAAATATGGATAAAGTAAACTGCCATAGCAAAATGATTAGACGCATGTGAAGAAACAAAACTCCAGCCACTTCCCGCTCCCATCGGCAATTTTAGCCAGTTTGCTATTTCAGGATTATTGCAAGGGCGTAATCTATGATAGCAAGGCTTTATTAATCCAGAACTTATTTGATCAGAAATCAAAACGGCCAAAAGGGCGAAACCAATAACCCAAATACTCTTTGATCCGTATTTTTTAATAATAAAATAAACCACCGCTGCATATAGTGGCAGCCAGATTAGTTTTCCTCTCAATAGAGGCATTATTAAATCAAACAAAGGATTACTTAGCCTATGGTTGATAAAATACAAGATTTTAATATCTAAAGAATAAATGGATTCGAGCATCTTTAATTTCTGGCAACCAAAATTAATCGGTCAGAAAAACGCTCATCATAAGGCTCAAGATCGTAGCTTCCGAACACGTTTTCAATAGTTAAACCTTCATTGTTGAAAATTTGTTTGAATTGTCCTAAAGAATAAATTCTGACTTGCTCGGTAAACTCACTAATTTTCCCAGAGTCATTCACCGTAATCTCTTTAATGATGCGTCCTTCTTTGATATGTTTAATGAGATCGAACTTTATAGAGTCAACTTCCTTTGTAAAAGGAATATCAAAATGATCATTTGGTTTGGTGGCATTAAAATAGTCGAGTAAAAAGATACCTCCAGGTTTTAAGCATTGTTTTGCATTGCGTATAACTGCAAGATCGTCTTTCGGATCATCGAAGTATCCAAAGGAAGTAAACAAATTGAGAACGTAATCAAATTGATATCCGTTGAGTGGTTGACGCATATCATGTTCCATAAATTTTAAATCAGGCAATGTAAATTTACTGGCTGATTCTATGCTATTATGGCTTAAATCGAGTCCCACCACATTAAAGTTTTTTTGATGCAAATAAATACTGTGTCTTCCTTTACCGCAAGCAAGGTCTAAAAAATTGGATTGTATTGGAGGGTTTAAAAACTTAATAAGGGCATCAATAAACGCAGAAGCTTCGGCATCATTTCGTTTTTTGTAGAGGATATGATAGTAGTTGGTATCGAACCAGTTTTCGAACCACTCTGTTTGTTTTTTTGCCATTGAGGTTGCAAACTTAGATAAATTGGACAATGAATTTATAATGAGACACTTTTAAAATTAAATTTTGCTGAATTAGACTAAATTATTTTTGAGCGAAAGGGGGTGGATTTTGAGACAAAATGGATTAATTATGGTGAAAAATCGAACATAAATGAAGCCCAAAAGAACCATTAGACTAGGAGCGAATTTATTTTAAACATCTTTCTATTGATTTGTGAGCTCAAACAGTTCAGTGAAATGAGACTTCATTGGTAGGAAAAACTATTTTTAATATTTGTAGGTAAACACAAAGCACTAAATTCGCACTGTGAATATAAACGATACTCGCTTAATTGCTTTTGAAAGATTACTAAATATCATGGACGACCTAAGGGAAAAATGCCCTTGGGACCGCAAGCAAACCTTTGAAACACTTCGACATCTCACCATTGAAGAAACGTATGAGCTGAGCGAAGCGATTTTAAAAAATGATTTAACAGAAATAAAAAAAGAATTAGGTGACATTATGCTCCATGTCGTTTTTTATGCAAAACTTGGGAGTGAGGAAAAAGCTTTTGATATGACTGATGTACTCGATAACATTTGTGAAAAATTAATTTCCAGACATCCTCATATCTATGGTGATGTGGTAGTAAATAATGAGGAAGACGTAAAACAAAATTGGGAACAATTAAAATTAAAGGAAGGAAACAAGTCAGTTTTAGGAGGGGTTCCTTCTGCAATGCCTTCTCTTGTTAAGGCCAGTAGAATGCAGGATAAAGCGGCACAGGTTGGTTTTGATTGGCCTGAAATTTCACAAGTATGGGAAAAGGTTGAAGAAGAACTACTCGAATTTAAGGAAGCCGAAGGCAAAGAAAAAGAAGCAGAATTCGGTGATTTGCTATTTTCATTGGTAAACTATGCGCGATGGCTTAAAATAAACCCTGATGATGCCCTTGAAAGAACGAATATAAAATTTAAGAAACGCTTTGAAGCCATTGAGGAAGAAGCCAAAATTCAAGGACGAACAATCAACCAAATGACCTTGGAAGAAATGGATGCCATTTGGAATCTAGCAAAGAAATCTATTGGATGATGAACACGCTTTTAATCATTGCCAATCCTTTTGCTGGTAAAGGAAAACCAATCAAAAGTCTGGTACTGATTGAAAAGCAGCTAAATCTAATGGGGTTAAAATACCAGATATATTTAACCCAACAAACGGCTGACATAGAAGGCATTCAATACGCCATTTTAAGGGTTGAAAACGCCTCAGCAATTATTGTAGTTGGGGGAGATGGCACCCTGAATGATGTCGTGAATGCCCTTTCTGAAACTAACAAAACACCATTAATCGTTTTGCCATGCGGCTCAGGCAATGACTTTGCAAGCTTTTTGTATGGTAAAAAATCTATTGAAGACATTTTGAACGGATTAATAATTTTTAAGACGGTTATTGTAGATATAGGGGAATGCAATGGAAAACGTTTTATTAACAATCTCGGTATAGGTTTCGATGGTTGGGTTGCAAAAAAAGCAAACGAAGGCCCTGCATGGATTCCCGCCACATTAAAATATAATTTTGCCATTTTGCGAGGGTTGTTAACTTTTCGCTCATTTTATACAAATTTAGGACAGGCCCTTATCATTGCAATAGCTAACGGCCCTAGTTATGGCGGAGGTTTTCTGATATCTCCTGGTGCAAACATATCTGACAATTTACTTGATTTATGGCACATTAAACCCATTGAAATTATACAACGACCATATTTTCTAAATCTCATTAAAAAGGGAAAACATGCCAATTCAAATGGACCTTATCAACACCAAACACTAAAGGAGATAAATATACAGTGTCATAAGGAAATTCCGGCCCATATCGATGGTGAACCTTTTGAAGCGATTAGCTTCAGCGTAAAATTATTAGAGATGAAAATTTCGTTTATTGTTTAAAAGCAAGGTTTTATAGACTCTCAGAGATACCGACTAAATTTGATTTTTCAAAGTTTCCAAGTAACTTTCCTCTTACAGTATTCGTTTTACAGCAAAAAATGAATATTTTTATTACCTTTGCGGGCTTTATGCGGAACGCATTCCTATATATTTTTTCTATTTTCTTTTTATTCTCTTGTAAAGACAGTTTTAATTACGTGTCTCGAAAAGGAACAATTCAAGAAAAATATGAGTATGCTACCAAGTATTATAATAAAAAGAAGTACAGCAAGGCCCAACCTCTTTTGGATGAAATTTATCCACTTTACAAAGGAAAAAAGGAAGCAGAAAACATTTATTATATGGTAGCCTATAGTCACTATAACTTGAAAGATTACCTATTGGCCAGTTACCATTTTGAAAATTTCACCCAGCAGTATAGCCTAAGCCCAAAGGTAGAGGAATGTTGGTTTATGCATTGTATGTCTGAATTTTATAAGTCTCAGCCATTTTACCTTGACCAAACAATTACTGAAAATGGAATTAAACAATTTCAAATTTTTGTAAACAACTATCCAGATACCAGATATATGTCCCAGTGCAATGAGTATATTGATAAACTAAGAGCTAAGTTACATAAAAAAGCGTATGAAAATGCCAAACTTTATTATCGCATGGGTGATTATAAAGCAAGTACCGTAGCCTTCAAAAATGCGGTTGAAGATTATCCTGATTTGCCACAAAAAGACGAATTTGAATTTCTGATTGTAAAGGCAAACTATCTTTACGCCAAAAATTCTATTCTGCAATTGCAAGGTGAACGTTATAAAAAAGCACTCGACGCTTCTGTTGAGTTTATGAAGGAACATGCACAAACGCCAACAATTTACAATATGGATGTAGTAGAAATTCAAGATATGATAAAAGTCGGGCTGGCCAAATCAGAAAAAGAAATGAAGAAAAAACAGCCTGCTCCTGCTAATTCCACAACCTCGTTTTAAAAAATAAAATAACCATAAATGAAAAAAGAAGAAAAAGTTTCAAGTTCAGCAGTAAGTCGCGACACCCGTTTATTAGATGGTCCAACAGGCAATCTATATGAAACCGTTGCGATTATTTCAAAACGTGCAAATCAGATTTCCTTGCAAACCAAAGAAGAAATGCACCAGAAATTGGAAGAATTTATTGGAGATAATGACAACCTCGAAGAAGTGTTTGAAAACCGCGAACAAATTGAGATTGCCACTTATTTTGAACAACAGCCTAAGCCTACTTTGATGGCAACGGACGAATTTTTGAAAGACAAAATATATTACAGAAATCCTGCAAAACTGGATGCTGGAAAATAAAAAAATAGTATTGGGTGTTAGTGGAAGTATTGCTGCATATAAATCGGCACTTCTTACACGATTACTTGTGAAATCAGGTGCAGAGGTCAGGATTATAATGACCCAAAGCGCACTTGATTTCATAACACCGCTTACTCTTTCCACTTTATCTAAAAACCCTGTTTATTCACAGTATTGGAATAAATCAACAGGAGAATGGAATAACCATGTAGAACTTGCCGCTTGGGCAGATCTAATCGTAATTGCTCCTGCGTCGGCCAATACCTTAGCTAAAATGGCCAACGGTATTTGCGATAATTTATTGATGGCGACATATCTCTCTGCAAAATTTAAGGTAGCGTTTGCACCTGCAATGGATTTAGACATGATGCAGCATCCTGCAGTAAAAAACAACATAGCCAAGTTAAAAGCTTACGGCAATCTGCTCATACCGGCAGAAACCGGTGAGCTGGCAAGTGGACTCATAGGTGAAGGCCGAATGGCAGAACCTGAAAATATTATCGCTTTTATTGAAAATTACTTTTCATCAAATCAGTCACTTTTAGGTAAAAAAGCCCTCGTAAGTGCTGGACCGACTTACGAAAGTGTAGATCCTGTAAGATTTATTGGAAACCATTCTTCAGGCAAAATGGGTATTGCCATTGCCAATGAACTTTCCAATCAAGGTGCCAAGGTTACTTTGGTGTTAGGTCCTGTTCATGAAAAAAATATTGATGCTTCCATTGAAATAATTCCCGTTGTATCTGCCAACGACATGTTTAATGCATGTATTTTAAATGCTCCCCAGAACGATATAATCGTTATGAGTGCAGCCGTTGCAGATTATACACCAATCAATATTGCTGATTTAAAGCTTAAAAAGCATGACGATGAGTTATTTATAGAGTTAAAAAGAACCAAAGATATTCTCAAAAAATTAGGTGAAATTAAAAATGACAAACAAGTGTTAGTCGGTTTTGCGCTCGAAACGGATAATGAGATTATTAATGCTACAGAAAAATTACACAAGAAAAACCTTGATTTTATCGTTCTTAATTCTCTCAATGACAAAGGTGCAGGATTTCAGACGGATACTAATAAAATTACTATTATTAACAGTCAAAATCAATCTGAATCCTTTCCATTAAAATCTAAAGTAGAGGTTGCTAAGGACATTGTTAATAAAATTACAGAACTGATTTTTTCGGATGAAAATTAAACTAATCATTATTTTTCTACTGCCATTCTGTATTTTAAATGGTTTGGTTGCTCAGGATTTAAACGCTGTTGTAAAAGTAACGACCGATGATCTTCCTAATCCCGATAAGCAATTGGTTCAGGACCTTCAAACGGCTGTTTTTAATTTTTTGAACAATAAAAAATGGAGTGACGATAAACTTCAGGTAAATGAAAAATTAGATTGCACTTTTATTATCAACTTAAAAACGCAAGAAAGCGATCAATTTACGGCAAGCGTAAACATTCAATCTACAAGAACAGCTTTCGGCTCTACCTACAATACCTTGGCATTTCGCCACTTAGACAACTGGACTTTTAGATATACCTTGTATCAACCTCTTGATTTTCAGGAAAATGTTTACAGCAGTCAGCTAACAAGCTTATTGGCGTTTTATTCAAATCTTTTATTAGGCTTCGATTACGATTCCTATTCTGAGGACGGCGGTCAGGAGTATTTTAAAAAAGCAAAAAACATTAAAGACTTGGCCATGAATGAAGCAGGCTGGGGAATTACAGATGGAAAAAATAATTTTAACCGTTGGTTTATGGTTGAAAACATGATGGATCCAAGATACAATAGCATTCATTCTGCCCTTTATCTATATCATATCAAAGGACTGGATATCATGCATAAAGATATTGATAAAGGCAGGGCATCTATCATTGATGCTTTATCTGAATTAAAAAAAATATTTAACATTTTCCCAAACTCATTCACCCTATTCTTATTTTTTGAAACAAAGAATAAGGAATTGGTTAATATTTTCAAAAAAGCACCCCCGTCTCAAAAAAACAGAGCGTATGAATTATTGATCCAACTGAACCCCTATAACAGAGGCAAGTATGATGAAATTTTGAAATCTAATTGATTTTAAAAATCATTAAACCCGTTACGTAAGTAAAATATTCAAAATAACTTCGACAATTCTAATACGCATAAATTTATTTTTTAATCATAAATTTCGAGAGAGTATTGTGGGATATTTAGTATTTTCTATTGAATATGAATAAACATTATGCACTGATTTAGTTTTTGCAATGGAACCAAAACAACGATAATACAGATATTTTATGAAAAGTTGGCGTTGAAGCAATGATGTGGCTGGGTATCCAAGAGAAGAGCGAACTGGAAAATTTTCATCCAAGTGGAATCCTTTTCCAGCTATCTGTAAAAATTTTGAAGTTGGTATAGGCGCAAACGAGATTGGTGCCTTTTGTTGTTACTTTTTTTGCAGAAAAAAAAGCAAAAAAGGCCGTTCGCAGGATTGAACTCTGAATTAAAACTCACTTTAAATAACTTCTGATATAACGAAGTTATTTCGAAAACTTTCCTAAGAATCTGATTTTACTTAGCTTATAAAGTTACTTAATTCCTCGCTCATCCATGGCTGCTCTATATTTTGCAGCATTTTTCAGATGTTCTGCATAACTTTTCGTAAAATAATGCCAACCTGAACGGTCTTCCTTTGCACAGAAATAAAGATAATCATGATCTTGAAAATTAAGAACGGCATCAATACCTTTTTTGGTTGTTAAACCAATTGGTCCTGGTGGCAATCCTGCATATTTATAGGTGTTATATGGTGATTCAGTATCAAGAATTCCGGTAACACGCCGCATAAACTTAATTCCTTTGGCATACTTCAGCGTTGGGTCAGCCTGCAACGGCATGCCGATGCGCAAGCGATTCAAATAAACACCCGCCATTATAGGCAGTTCTTCCGGCTTAACCGCCTCTTTCTCAATGATTGACGCAATAATATAAACCTCTTTGGATGAACGCAAACCAGTTTCCGCCAATTGATTAAACCGCTCCGAGTTCCAAAAACGTTGTTGATCATTCACAAAAAAATCAACCATTTTATCCGGAGAAATAGTCCATGGAAATTTATAAGTATCTGACCAAAAGAGTGCAAGAACACAAGCACTATCAAGGGATAACACCTCGAGCTTGTCATTGTTATTTATTGCCCTTTGAAAAGCATTTGAATCCGCTTCAAATTTATTATCCAAGGCTCTGTACAGTTCATTCGGAAAGATATTATTCCCAAATCGAAAGCTTACATCCGTTTGGCGTCCATATTTAAACATATTAATAAGGGCACGGTTAGTCATGCCCTTTGCAACAACATATTTTCCAGGATACACTTTATTTAATCCCATACCAAATTTGGCGATATAAAATGTAAATTTACTATTTACGCATTTAGCTTTATGTAGGTTTGTTAAGAGACTATCAAGATTGTCTCCGGTATTAATAAAAATAACTGATTTTGAGGTGTTTTTTGAATTAAAAATCCAGAATGTTGCTAAAACTGCCAAAATAATAAAAAGCATAAAACCAAGGAGGAGTTTTTTATTCATGCATAACCTGTTAAGTGTGAAAAATTAAGTGTGAAAAATTAAGTGTGTAAAATTACCTATTCCATCCATAGAAATAAAGCCATTTAAGAATTGTAGTTTTGCACAAAATTATTAAAGTCTATTTAAATTTATAAAAAAGATAATTTACAGACACCCTTATAACCTAATTTACAAAAAAAGAAGAAAATAGCTGATGAAAATAGCACTTATCGGATATGGAAAAATGGGTAGAGCCATTGAAGAAATAGCATTAAAAGCAGGGCATAGCATTGTTTGCAAAATTTCAAATCCCGATTTTTTAGCTTCTGAGTTAACAAATGCTGATATTGCCATCGAATTTACCAGACCCGAAGCAGCTACTTCAAACATTTTGAAGTGTTTTGATGCAAACATACCAGTTGTAGTTGGTACAACGGGTTGGTATAATGATTTTAACAAAGTGAGTGAAATTCTTAAAGAAAAAAATCAAGCTTTGTTTTATGCCACTAATTTCAGCCTTGGTGTAAATATATTTTTTGAATTAAACAAAACACTCGCTCAATTAATGAACCCACATGTCATGTATGAACCATCTTTGCTCGAAGCACATCATTTGCAAAAGAAGGATGCCCCAAGCGGCACAGCAATTACTTTGGCAGAAGATCTTTTGGCGCATCTTGATAGAAAAAAAGAATGGGTTAATCGTGAGATGAATGAGAATAAGTCAGACAACCCTTTAGCTTTGGACCTTGTTTCAATCAGAGAGGGTGAAATTCCGGGAACGCATACTATTACATACTGCAGTGAGATTGATGAGATTGTGATCACCCACCAAGCATTTAATCGTATGGGATTTGCTTCAGGTGCTGTAAAGGCAGCTGAATGGATGAAAGCTAAAAAAGGTATTTATTCCATGGCTGACATGCTCGGCTACAGACACAAGTAGACACTGGTAGAGAGATAGGTGGATTTGCACACGATTTAAGAGATGAATGGATTTACAAGAAATGGTTGGCTGATAATAAATTAAAAGATAACAAACACGCATACAAAAAATATGAATTTTATAAAAAATCTGATTGAAAAAATCAAAGGTTTCCCTAAAAAAACAAAGATTTACTACGCAATATGGTCTTTTGTTAACATTTCAATCTTCTTCCTTTATGTGATTGGTGCTAGTGCAAATATTTTTACAGCCCTCATCTTCTTTATTATGTGGCAAGGTGCGGTAACCTTTTATTATTACTATCGCTACTACCTTAAAAAAGGAAGAAAATACGGCGAATGGTTTGATGCTATAATGTTTGCTGTTTTAGCAGCAACGTTTATCCGCTCTTTGTTTATTGAGGCCTATCAAATTCCAACCCCTTCTATGGAGAAATCCTTGCTTGTTGGTGACTTTCTCTTTGTAAGCAAGGTTAATTATGGGGCACGTCTTCCTATGACACCACTTTCGGTACCTTTTGCGCACCAAACATTGCCTATCATTGAAATGAAGGCGTATTCAAGTGCTTTGCAATTGCCTTATTTTAGACTTCCTAGTTTTCAGAAAATAAAAAATGGGGATGTGGTTGTTTTCAATTACCCGTTTGAGTTGGAAAATCCGGTTGATAAAAAAACAAACTATATTAAACGCTGCATTGCAATAGCGGGGGATGAACTAAAAATTGTAAATGGAAATATTTATTTAAACGGTAAATTTTTCGGAGACCCTCCAAACCGTGAATATTCTTATAAAGTGAATACTGATGGAACGAGTTTTAATAAAAAACTCTTAGATGAACTGGATATAACTGATAAAGATCCTTCGGTTGGAATGTATATGATGACTGATAAAACAAGGGATGCACTTAGAAAAGAAAGCAATGTAAGCCGTATTGACACGTTATTACAGAAGGCCGAATTTCCGGGACAAACTTATCCTAATTGGCAAGGATTAACTTGGTCGCGAGATAATTTCGGGCCTATTTATGTACCAAAAGCCGGTGACAAAATTGAATTGAATGAAAAAAATTACTGGATGTATAAATTGCCTATAGAGCAGTATGAGCGTGCTGGTAAACTTGAGCAAAATGAGAATCAATTTACTCTGAATGGGCAGCCAATCAGCAGTTACACCTTCAAAATGAATTATTATTTTATGATGGGTGATAACCGCCATAACAGTGAGGATTCTCGTTATTGGGGTTTCGTTCCTGAAGATCATATCGTCGGGAAAGCCATGTTTGTTTGGTTGTCATTAAAATATGAAGTGAACCGAATAACCAAAATGGATGGCACTTCTATTGAAAGTCGAGATTTTAAGGGTGTTCGTTGGAATCGTTTCTTTATGGGTATAAAATAAGGAATCACGCCATGAGAATTATCTTTTATGGCACACCGGAATTTGCAGTAGCATCGCTTGAGAAAATTATTTCGAGTGGTTTTAAAGTGATTGCAGTTGTAACGGCACCGGATAAAAATGCTGGGCGTGGAATGCATTTGCAGCAGTCGGCAATTAAAATATGTGCACTCGCTCATAATATACCCGTTTTACAGCCAACTAACCTTAAATCCCCTGGATTTCTCGAAGAACTAAACCAATTAAAACCAGATCTACAGGTAATCATTGCTTTTAGAATGTTGCCGGAAAGCGTTTGGAATTTCCCGCCCATGGGGACTATGAACCTTCATGCTTCCCTCCTACCCAATTATCGAGGAGCTGCACCCATTAACAGGGCAATTATGAATGGAGAATCCCAAACAGGAATAACAACTTTCTTTTTGAAACATGCCATTGATACAGGAAATATACTTTTACAACAGAAAGTCGATATTCTGCCAGACGATGATGCCGGAACTTTGCATGATCGTTTAATGATTCGGGGTGCAGATTTGGTTGCTGAATCATTGTTTAAAATTAAAGCTGGTAATACGGCTACAGCACCACAGATTGAATCACAGGATCATTGTCATGCTCCAAAAATATTTACAGCTGATTGCGAAATCAATTGGAATAGGAAAGTTTCTGAAATATCAAACCAAGTTCGCGGACTATCACCTTATCCAGGCGCATTCACAAATTACTTAAATAGGACGCTTAAAATTTACAAAGGTTATTTTGAAAATGAATTGACAACAGAATCAGGCATTTTTGAAATAATAAGTCACAAAAAGTTGAGAATTTCTTCTCCTGATGGTTGGTATTACCCTGAAATAGTTCAACCAGAAGGTAAACGCAGAATGCCTGTTCAGGATTTTTTGAATGGAATTAAATAGAATTAGGTTTTTTTAAGGTTCAGTCCACTTTCTTTTCTAAAGCTTTAAAGGCTGTTTAAAATCAAAACCCTACCTTATCAAATGAATAGCACCTTTAACAATTTGCCTCTGATTATTTTCTGTGGTTACAAACTCTGAAATGTAAAAGTAAACGCCTGTCTGACAATCATTTCCCATGAATGTTCCATCCCAACCCTTAAGAACATCTTTCGAAATAAAAAGAAGTTCTCCCCAACGGTTAAATATCTTTATTTCATAAGCTTCAAAGTTAATTATGCTTGGCTTGAATGTTTCATTCAACAGATCATCATTAGGGGTAAAACCGTTGGGAAACCAATAGTGACTAATGCAATTTCCAAGAATACTCATCTGATCTTTACCAACACAACCATCAGAATTGGTAACTGTAACTGAGTAGGTAATTTGTTTGTTGGCCGAAATAATTTGGGTGACTTCCTTGCTAGGACTCCAATAATATTGCATTCCAGGATTTTGAGCATCGAGTAAAATTTGAAAATTCCCGCACAAGGAAGTATCCTTTCCTAAATCTACTTTGGGGCTAAATGATATTCTAAAATTAACTGTATCGCTTACCTCGCCACATGGACCATTCACATTTACCCAGTATTTTCCGGGGGAATTAAATAGTTCACTCGTATCATTGCGCCCGCTAAACCAAACTACCTTATCTATTAGATTGGCTTTTTTTACCGTCAAAGTTATACTGGGCATAGTATTGCAAAACACTTTATCTAAACCTAAATCAGGTGTAGATATTTTATAAAACCCAAGGTTTATACTATCTTTTACAATACCACAATAATTAGAAACGGTTACTTGATATTTTCCTGAAGTATTAGCAAATATTGAAGGAGATGTTTCTCCTGAAAGCCATTGATATTTGGCCTTGGGGTCTTTTATTTCCGCATCTAATACTCTACTTACGCTTTGGCAATAATTGGTGTCGTTTCCTAAGTCAATAAAAGGCTTTTGTGTGACTAAAATCCGAAAGGATGCTGAATCAATGCCACAATTATTGATGGATTTAACAGCATAATTACCAATGGAATTTATCTTTAGAGAGTCTGAAATAGAAGAATCATTGAGAAGATACAATTCCTCATTGGTTGTGTTTTTAAGTCCGATTCTCAATTTAACCATTCCACAAAATTCATAGAGTGTATCAAGTTTTAGCTTCGGAGAGCTAAGACGTACAACCAAAAAAGTATCCCTCACATCACCGCATAGGTTTTGGATAGTAGCTTCAATCATTCCAGGAGTATTTATATTTACACTATCTGAACCTGTCAATCCTAGCATAAATGTTAAATCATTCCAATTATAGGCTTCTAAATTATTTGGTTTTCCAATTTTAAGCCTGAGGTTAAAGGGTTTACAAAAGATGGTATCCTTTATTTTAGTAATAAGTGGGGTAAAATATTTTGTAATTTTTAGAGAGGATGAATCTTTTCCGCATAAATTTGATAATACAACCTTAAAAATACCACTATCTTTTGCCAAGACAGATTGTGTTCTTTCTTTCGTATTCCAAAGGTATTTTACGTCATTATTCAAATTTGCAGCATCTAATAAAAGGGATACCTTATCACAGAAAATAGAATCTCTAAATTTCAATGCTTTGGGTTTATTTATGAATTTTAACTGAACCGTATCTATGGCAGTGCCGCACGCATTGGTTACTCTAACCCAATATTTACCAGTCTTTTTCACAGTATCTGTTTGTGAAATTTTACCAGATCCCCATTTGTATTTGGTAAGGGATGATTTGTTTTTGGCATCGAGAATCATACCCACGGTGTTGTTGCAAATAGAAGTATCTTTTCCAAGGTTAATTTTTGGCTTATTTAAGAGTAAAACCTGGATGGTATCACTTTTAAAACATTTGGAGCTATCCATAATCCTCAATGTGTAAGTTCCTGAAGTATCTGTTACTAAAAATGGGCTAGTAGAATTATCACCCCAGAGATAAGCGTAATAACCTTCTCCGAAATAACCTAGCATAATGGATTGTTTTGGGCAGGTAAAAGTATCTTTTCCTAAAGTAAATTTTTGTGACGGATGATTCCCAACTGCAATTGTATCAGAGCGGTAACAGGAGCCTCCATAAAAAGCTTTAATCCAAATGTTAGCTGGTTTTGAAACGTATATCGGCGTGTTAGATTTCCCAGTGCTCCAAGTATATTTCGTAGATTTAGTATCGTAAAAGCTTAATTTCACACTGTCATAAGAGCATTTATAAAGATCCTTACCTAACGAAAGAGGAATATTAATTTGATTATTCTTATAAAAAACGACATGGGTAGAATCAATTAGATAGCATTTTGAACCATAATATTTTTTGATTGAAACAAAACCACTATCAACAACCTTGCTAAATATTGAATCTGAACCAGTTGACCACCGTACTCTTTTCTCAGTACCGCTTTTAACTTGCAATGTAATAGTATCATCGAAGCATTTGTACACCACTTTTTCCAAATTTGCAAACCTTCCTAAATAAATTTTTTGAGTAACTTTTAAAAGGGAGGTGTCTCTTAGCGAACCGCGAAATGAAATGGAGCGCACTTTATAAATTCCGGTATCTGAAAACAGATGAAAGACTCTAAATCCTTTTGCAAAATTTTTACTTTTTGAAGCTGAGTCACCAAAGTTCCAGTGAACCGAATCGGCTATTGAGCTATCTGCTATTGCAAACCAAGTCGTATCACCAAAACAATTTCCATCAAATACAAAATTAGGATTAAAGAAGGATTGAATAAAAGTTGGCAAACCAAAATTACATCTCCTACCAAGCAAATCAATATCGTCATAGGTCAAACGGCAA